>Ga0180436_10000005_pt1 | contig 261015 bp, 198 predicted proteins | sample SS_ome_2_FD_132434 | JGI IMG/M metagenome (GOLD analysis project Ga0180436, IMG submission 132434) | Hypersaline lake sediment archaeal communities from the Salton Sea, California, USA - SS_3_S_2 metaG | ecosystem: Environmental > Aquatic > Non-marine Saline and Alkaline > Hypersaline >...
CAGCAAGCTGAGGGGATAGCCAATGAACCTTGTACCTCTCTTTGTCGCGGTTCCGCTGGCGGCGGCGTTCATCATCCCGCTGCTCGGAATCTGGTGGAAGAAGAGCGGGGAGGTCCTCGCGCCGATCTGCACGGCGATCCTGGCTATCCTGGCGATCGTGCAGACAGGGGCCCCTGCCTCCGTGCACCACATGGGAGGCTGGGCGCCGCCCGTCGGCATCGCGCTGGTGAGCGACGGGCTCTCCACGCTTCTTCTCATCGCGATCAACATCGTGGCCTTCCTGAGCATTCTGTTCTCGCTCAAGTACATGAAGGCCTACACGGGGCTCGTGAAGTACTACGCGCTCTTCATGCTGATGGTCGCGGGAATGAACGGGGTGGTGGTGTCGGGTGACCTGTTCAACATCTACGTGTTCCTCGAGATCGCATCGATCGCGTCGTACGCGCTGGTGGCGTTCGGCGTCGACGCCGAGGAGCTGGAGGCGGGCTTCAAGTACCTCATTCTCGGAAGCGTCGCGTCGGTGATGCTGCTCTTCGCCGTCGGTACGGTCTACGCGGTCACCGGTTCGCTCAACATGGCGGATGTGGCACGCGAGATCTCGATGCGGTTCGGGACGAGCATGAACCCGGCCCTGCTGCTGGCGGGTGCGATGTTCCTGATGGGCTTCGGGCTCAAGGCCGCGCTGGTTCCCTTCCACGCGTGGCTTCCGGACGCGCATCCGAGCGCGCCCGCGCCGATCTCGGCCATGCTCTCGGGCGTCGTCATCAAGAGCCTTGGCATCTACGCGATCTGCCGCGTGTTCTTCCACGTCTTCGGTGTGGCCTCCGGCGCCGGCGGGAGCATCATCTTCGCCAACGCGATGATCGCGTTCGCGGTGCTCTCGATCATCTTCGGCGGCGTGCTCGCCATCGGGCAGTGGGACTTCAAACGGCTTCTGGCCTACAGCTCGATCGGGCAGGTCGGCTACATCATGCTGGGCATCGGCGTCGGCGCCAGGGTCCTGGCGACCGGCGGTCCGCTCTCGGTGGCCGGTCTGGCGATCCTGGGCGGCCTGTTCCACCTGATCAACCACGCGGCGTTCAAGTCGCTGTTGTTCCTGAGTTCCGGCGCGGTGCAGCACGCGACCGGGACGCGGGACATGAAACAGCTCGGCGGCCTGCGCGAGTCGATGCCGGTGACGTCCTGGACGATCAACCTCGGGACGCTCTCCATCGCCGGCGTGCCGCCGTTCAGCGGGTTCTGGAGCAAGCTGATCATCATCATCGCGACCATCAAGGCGGGGCACTACGTCGTCGCCGCGGTCGCGATGGCCTTCGCGTTCGTGACGCTCGCGTACTACGTGAAGGTGCAGCGCGAGGTTATCTTCGGGTCGGTGACGAAGCTGGTCGAGAAGGCCAGAGAGGTCCCGGCGCTCATGTACGTGCCGCTCATCATCCTGGCGATCGTCTGTGTCGGGTTCGGGCTGCTCTACCCGGTCATCGGGGCTCGCATCCTGGAGCCGGCGCGCGACGCGCTCATGAACGGCACACAGTACATTCAGCTGGTCCTCGGGTAGAGGGTAAGGAGCACAGATGGAAACACTGAAGCGAAGGCTCCTGGATCTCATCATCTACTTCGTCCTGTGGCTGCTCCTGACCTGGTCGTTCGACGTGCAGGGGCTGGTAGCCGGAGCCGTTCTTGCGATCCTCTTCGCGCTGATCCTCTCGGGGCTTCTCCCGCAGCGCGTGGAGCGCCTGTTCAGTCCTGTGAGGTGGTTCTGGGCGATCGCCCACCTTCTCTCTCTGATGCTGTGGATCATCGTCGCGAACTTCGACGTGCTCTACAGGGTCGTGCACCCGAACCTGCCGATCCGGCCGGGTATCGTGAAGGTGAAGACCACGCTCAAGACGGACGAGGCCAAGACCTTCCTTGCGAACTCGATCACGCTGACGCCGGGCACGTTGACGGTCGACGTCATCGATGACTGGCTCTACGTGCACTGGATCAATGTCCACGAGAACCTCGCGGACACCGAGGCGATCACGCACGACATTGCCGGGCGCTTCGAAGTGACATTGAGGAGGGTTTTCGACTGATGAACGTGTTCCTGTTCTTGCTGATCATGGGGGCCTTCATGTGCCTCATTCGGGTCGCGAAGGGCCCGACCCCGCCGGACAGGGCCGTGGCGATCGACACGATCGGTGTGATGGTGGTGGGTATCTGTGGTGTGTTCGGGATCATCACCGGTCAGGACTTCTATCTGAACGTCGCGATCGCCTGGGCGCTGCTGGCCTTCATTGGCACGCTTGCACTTGCCAAGTATCTGGAGGGGAGGGGATTCGATGAGTAGCCAGGTCGGGATTGCGACGATCATCCTCGTGTCGCTCGGCGTGGTCTTCGATCTCGTCGGGGCCCTCGGTCTCATCCGTCTGCCGGACGTCTACAACCGTCTGCAGGCGGCCACCAAGTGTGTAACGCTGGGCACGCTCTTCATTCTGGTCGGCGTGCTGGTGCACTCGGGGTGGAACGCGATGGGCATCAAGGCTCTTCTCGCGGCGATCTTCGTCCTTTGGACGTCGCCGACGGGGAGCCACGCACTGGCGAGGGGCGCACACATCGCCGGCGTGCCGCTGTGGAAGGGCACCGTCGTCGATCGCTACAAGGAAGACACCGGGCACTAACGGGAGGATGGAAGCTGGCATGAGGACGCCCAAACTGAGGGAGCTCAAGGAGGCCATCAAGTCGGTGGTGCAGGGGCCGTACACGTCGACGTTCCCCGTCACGCCGCTGAAGCCTGCTGAGGCCTTCCGAGGACAGCCGGAGTACCACGAGGAGGACTGCATCGGGTGCGGGGCGTGTGCGGAGGTGTGTCCGGCGAGAACCATCGACGTGATCGACGAGGGGAACACGCGAACCCTCATCCATCACTTCGACAACTGCATCTACTGCGGCCAGTGCCAGGCGTACTGCACGACGGAGAAGGGCATCATCCTCTCCAACGAGAAGTACGAGCTGGCCGTGTTCGACCGCGCGCAGGCCGTCACGAAGATCGAGAAGGAGCTGGTCCGCTGCGAATCGTGCGGCGGCGTCGTGACGACGAAGGAGCACTTGGTGTGGATCGCGCGCAAGGTCGGCTCGCTGGCCGTCGCGAACCCGGTGCTCACGGTGGCGCTCCAGCAGGAGCTCGGCATCACGACCGACCCGACGCCGCGCGGGGAGAAGGACCTCGGCCGCGCCGACAGCTACCGGATCATGTGCCCGACCTGCCGCAGAGCCGTCTACCTGACGGAGGACTGGCTGGGCTAGCCGCGCATCGCCGCGCTTGGTCTGCATTCCATCCGGCGCTCAGACACCGCAAACAGAAGCGGGGCCTTCACGGCCCCGCTTCTTCGGTTTGCGAAACTCGCGGCGGACGGAACGCAGACCGTCGCGCCGCCGCGTGGGCAATCTAGATGTGCCCCGTGCAGCGGCCCGAGTAGTCCTTGCTGATGAAGACCGGGATCAGGACGCGGTCCTCCAGCATGGAGATGAAGAGCGGCGCGTCGACCGAGCTGACGACCTGGGCGGTTCGGCCCGGCTCGGGTGAGCAGGCGACCGAGCGGCCGCGGTCGGGGCCGTCGGTGAGGACCCGGACGGTCGCGTCGGTGGTCTCGAAGTACTCCGGGTGGAGCACGGTCGCCACGGCGAGCGGGTCGTGCATGTAGCCGCCGGGAAGTCCCGATTCCCACTTCTGGAATGCGATGTAGTAGTCGAGCGCGCGGTGGAGGATGCGACCCAGACACAGACCGGGACGCGGGAAGACGCGGTCGGCGGCGTAGAGCGCGAGCATGCTCGAGGGCAGGACCGTGGTGGTCGTCACATCGAGCGGAACGAGCGTGATCGGACGCCCGGAGCCCATCACGAGGTCGGCCGCGTCGGGGTCCACATAGAAGTTGAACTCGGCGACCGGTCCGGTGTTGCCTGGTGCATCGAACGCTCCACCCATGATCACGATGCGCTCGTATCCGTCGAGCGCGTGCGGGTCCTCGCGGAGCGCCAGTCCGAGGTTCGTGAGGGGACCGGTGGCGATGAGCACGGGGCCATCGCCGGCGCGCGGCACGGGTTCATCCCCACCGTTCTCGCCCGCCGTGCCGATCTCGACGCGACGCCGATTGCTCAGAGCCTCTCGCGAGATTCGCGCGATGACCTCGTGCGCCGGCTCGTCGATCCTCGCCGTGGAGTGCGGGTCGGGGAGGGAGTGCCACAGGCCGCCCAGACCATCCTCACCGTGGACCTCCGGTGCTATGACGAGCGGCCGCAGGAGCGGCGCCTCGGCGCCACGCGCCACGGGCGGCGCGCAGTGCTCGTCGATCAGCTCGGAGATGAGCACGTTGTTCCGCGTGCACGCGTCGACCGGTGCGTTCCCGGCGACCGACGTGATCGCTCGGACATCGAGCTCCTCGGAGATGAGCGCCAGGACGAGCGCGACGGCGTCGTCCACGCCCGTGTCCATGTCGAGCACGACGGGGGTCACCGTGCGGTTGCGAGTGACGGGCCGTGCCGAGAGGTTGGTCGGGAAGCGGTGCCAGTCGTTGGTCATGTCGTGAGGAACTCCCGCCAACTGCGAGTCGGCCGGTAGCCGATGATGGTCTCAAGGAGATCGGACGACATGAGGCTTCCGAACTCGGTGACGTCGTCCGGAACGCCGATCCTGGGGAAGAACCGCGCCACGAGCTCCCGGGTCGGGTAGACCGTGCCGTTGTCGGGCGCGGAGACGAACGCGGCGCTGCAACCGGAGGTGAGCGTGGCCGTCAGGCTGTGTGCGATCGCCTCGGCGACGTCGTCGCCGTGGACATAGGCCCAGAGCCCCTGATGCCACTCCTCGGGCGTCGTGAGGAGATCGCGGCAGCGGTCGTACTCCTCCGGGACCCAGATCCACGGCGGCCGGAGAATGAGCAGCGGGAGTTTCCCCGCGCACTCCTGCTCGAGATAGGTCTCCGCGAGGAGCTTGGTCTTGCCGTAGGGGTCTCCCGGGAGCAGTGGGTGCCCCTCGTCCACGGGGAAGTAGCGGGGCCTGACGTCGCCGCCCGAGAAGACGAACCCGAGCACGGCCTCGCTCGAGATGAAGATGAGACGCTTCACGCCGCCGGCGACACAGGCGCGGCCGACCTCGAGCGAGCCCTCGGCGTTGACGCTCATGAGCTCGTCCGGCGTGCCGAAGAGCGGTCCCGGGAGACCGGCGGCATGGACGACCGCGTCGCACCCCTTCACGGCCTGGCGGATCCCGTCGACATCGAGGACGCTGCACTCGATGAACGCGATGGAGCCGTCGCGCGGGGCGCGCAGATCGATGTTGACGACGTCGTGATCACGCGCGAGGCGGGCGACGACGCGTCGGCCGAGAAGCCCGCTGCCGCCCGTGACGGCCACCCTCATGGAGTCCCTCCTGCTGGTCCGGTTCCAGCCGTCATGCTACAGCGACTGCCACGGACGCGCAACTACTCGCCGATGAGCTGGACGACGATCTCGCGGGAGCGCGGACGCTCATCGAAGTCCATCAGGACCACCTGCTGCCACGTGCCGAGCGTCAGCGCTCCGCCAACGAACGGAACGGAGAGGCTCGGTCCGACGAGGGCCGAGCGAATGTGGCTGTGTCCGTTGTGGTCACCCCAGCGGCGGTGGTGGCGCCAGTCGCGGCCACTCGGCGCGAGCGTCTCGAGGACCTCCTGGATGTCCGCGACGACGCCCGACTCGTATTCGACCGTCGTGATGCCGGCGGTCGAGCCGCCTACGAAAAGCGTTGCCACGCCATTCGTAAGTCCGCTTTCCGCAACGAGTTCCGCAAGCTCCTGTGTCAGGTCGATCGTGTCTCCGTCGCCGCGTGTGGAGGCCGCGATGACCCCCGGGATGACAGCCATGGTCCCTCCTTGATCAGGTCGGCACTGTGAGCGGGTGTCTGACTCATGGTATCCTGAACCGACGGCTCAGAAAAGGCCGCGCCGCAGCCGGGGCGGCAGTGTACCTCAGAAGACAGGAGTGTGTGGCGTGAGTTACGCCAAGAGCGCGCAGTTCTACGACTACTTCGACACGAAGGGTAACGCCGCCCTCTATGTCGAGCGGGCCCGTGAGACCGAGGGCGACATTCTGGAGCTTGGCGTCGGCACCGGGCGCGTGCTGTTCGAGCTGGCGAAGCTCAAGCGTGACTGCGTCGGGATCGACAACTCGCCCGAGATGCTCCGCGAGGCGAAGCGGAAGCGTCGCAACGAGTTCCCCGAGCTCGCCGGCCGCACGCGGTTCATCCTCGAGGACATGCTCACGCTCGATCTCGGCCGGAAGTTCGGGTTCGTCTGCGCCCCGTCCGGCGGCGTCCAGGGGGAGAGCGCCGACGACATCCGTGGCATCTTCCGTCGCGTGTCCGAGCATCTGAGCCCGGGCGGGCTGTTCGTCTTCGACATCATGTCGCCGTGCGCCCTCAAGCAGACCAAGGTGATGAGTCCCGAGCGCAAGGAGCTCCCCGGCGGCCGCGTCGTCGTGCGCTTCATCGCGCAGACATACAATGAGGGCGACGAGGCGGCGTCGATCGATCTGCTCTTCAAGGAGCACATCCCCGGGCGCACCCGGTACGAGACGTACAAGGAGGGCGCGACCGTGGCCATCATTACGCTCGCCGCCGTGCGTGAGGCGCTCGAGTACGCCGGGCTCAAGTTCGAGCGCGTGTGTGGCGATTTCAAGGGTGGGGACTTCACCGACGAGAGCCCGCGGATGGTCGTGGTGGCGCGCAAGCCGCTCTAGCGGAGCACTACGAGCTTGCGGGTCGCCACGAAGTCGCCGGCGGTGAAGCGTGTGAAGTAGACGCCCGACCCCATCCGCTCGCCCTCTCGGCTCGTGCCGTCCCAGAACACCGTGTGGCTTCCCGCGTCCCGCTCGCCGGACACAAGCGTCTTCACCAGCCTTCCCGCCGCGTTGTAGAGCGTGAGATTGACATCGGTGTCGTCAGGGATCGAGTACGTGATCTGGGCGATCGTGCCGGGGTCGACCGAAGTCCCTCCGGCGCCGTGGTCGAGCTCCGATCCTGCCGGGTTGGGAATCCACGGCGAGAGCGCGTGGTCCCGCGTGCGGGCGACGACGCGGAGACGCGCGGTGTTGTTGTCCTCGTTGATCTCATCAAGCCGCGAGTGTGGATCGACGACAACCCAGAGCTCGTGCGTATCGGTCTCCGCCGGCGTCCACAGGCAGGTCAGGTCGGCGCTGTCGTTGCTCGGGATGTAGTGGGCCGAGTAGTAGTTCCCGGCGTAGTCGTCGTCGACGTCGGCCACCATGTTCGTCGGACCGACGAAGCCCTCGACGAGCATCGTCCCGCCGTCGGTGGGATCGCCCTCCCATATCTGGACCGTGACCCGGGAGCTGTCAGGTGGGTCGCAGGCGCGCGGCTGGATGGTGAGGCCGCGGCGGTCGGGCTCGGGATCGTTGCCACCCGTGCGGTCGAAGCGTTCCGCCTCGATGCGCATCGTCCCGATGTCGATCCAGTCGAGGAAGTAATCCGGGTCGTAGTCCATCTGGTACGTGCCAAGGAGGATGCGGTGCCGGCCGGCCCCGACCGGCACGTCGCGTATCGTGACGAGGTTCCACGTGTTCGTGTCTCCGACGGATGGCACGGTCAGGGTCGTGAGATGCATGCCATCGAGCTCGGCGCGCCAATCCACATCCCAGTTGTCGCGGCATCGGAAGGTGATGTCGAGGGTCTCGGCGCGGCCGGTGGCGAAGTCCCATTCGCCCCAGCACGAGCGGCCGAGCGGCGAGTACCACCCGTGAGCGGCACGGGCCTGACAGAGGGCCAGATTTCTCACGGTGGCGGTGACGGAAACCGGCTCGCCGACGAAGGGAGTCGCTCCCCCAAGCGAGATGTCGCCTTCGGCAAGCCCCCAGTCCCACTCCTCCCATCGGGGGAACAACGTGTCGGGTTCGAGAGAGATGGTGTATCCGCTGCCGGGCGTGACCTCCACCTCAAGCCTCGGCGCGAACTCGGAACCGTGCTCGCGTGAGCGGAAGATCATGGTCGGGATGTTGATGGCGCCCCACCGCGTAGTGTCGCTGAGAACCCATCCGTAGTTGCCGTACGGATCCGTCAGCGTCTGCAGATCCGCGGTCACATCGAACCCGATCCATGCTCCGGTCGTCTCTGGCACCACGGCGACGCTGGTGGGGACATCCACGAACGAAGGTCTGCCGTTCCAGGTCACGTCGTACTCGGTCCACGGACCGGTCACCCGATGACACGAGATCGTCCGGCCGCTCGGATCTTCGCCGCTCTGGCTGGCGTAGTAGACATAGAGCGTGGCCGCATCGACGGTGTCGGCGTAGTCGATGTCGGAGAGCTGGAACTGAAGGATGGGGTAGCATCCGAAGTTCGTTTCGCTGCCCGCACCGAAGCGGTTCCTGAGCACCAGAGACGGGTTCTGTCCGTGGTTGCTGGTCGGGGTCTCCATCCGCAGGTACGCGTCCGCTGCCACGGGGAGCGTGTCGGCCGGAACGGGCACCGGCACGCCGAGCGCGAGTGCGACGAGAAGGATGGGAATGGCGCGCGTCATGACCATCTCCTGTGGTGTGCTGCCTAGCCGTCGAGCGCGCAGTATGTGTCGATCTGCTGCTCGAGGACCTTGATGCTCGCGTCCCAGAAGTTCCGTGAGCGGATGTCGATCCCGTACCGGGCCGCGATGTCGGCCGCCTTCCCCTCGCCGGTACTCCTGAGCAGCTCCTTGTACCGCGGGAGGAACGCCTCGCCCTCCTTGAGATAGAGTGCGTAGACGCCGAGCCCGAAGAGCATACCGAACGCGTACGGGAAGTTGTAGAAGTTGTAGCCCTGGCTGTAGTAGTGGGGCTTCAACAGCCACATGTACGGGTGCAGGTGGTTCTGGTCGAGGCCGTCCCCGTAGGTCTGACGCTGCGCGTCGAGCATGAGCTCGCAGAACTCGTCGGCCGAGAGGTCGGCCTTCTCGCGCCGCGCGACGACCTCCGATTCGAAGATGAACCGCGAGTAGATGTCGACGATGACCTGCGCGGCGTCCATAAGCTGGTTCTCGAGGATACCCAGCTGCGCGTCGGCCGGCGCAGCGTCGAGCGCCGCGTTGATGACGATCGTCTGGCAGAAGATGGACGCCGTCTCGGCGAGCGTGCTCGGCGAGCCCTGCCGGAGCATGGGCAGTCCGATCTGACAGTGGTTATGGAAGCCGTGTCCGAGTTCGTGCGCGAGCGTGCTCATCTGGTCGAAGCTGCCGTCGAAGTTGGCGAGGATGCGCGACTCGTTCACGCCGGGGACGCGCATGCAGAACGCGCCGCCCACCTTGCCGTCGCGAGGCTCGGCGTCGATCCAGTCGTGCTCGAACGCGTACGCGGCGTAGTCCGCCATCTCGGGGCTGAAGGTCCCGAACTGCTCCACGATGTAGTCCCGGACCTCGTCCCACGTGTACGACATCTCGACGTCGCCGACCGGCGCGAAGAGATCCCACCAGGGGAGGGCATCCTTCCCGAGCTTCTTCGCCTTGCTCTGGAAGTAGCGGCGGAAGGCGGGGAAGGAGTCGTGCATCGAGGCGAGGAGCGCATCGAGCGTCTCACGGTCGATCTTGTTGTTGTCGAGCGCGCTGTGGAGCACGTCCTCGCGGCCGCGCCGCTTGCAGAGCGTGATGGCGGTTCCCTTCACACCGTTGAGGGCGAAGGCGACCGGTTCGCGGATCTGCTCCCATCCGGCGAGCTCGGCTTCGTAGGCCCGACGGCGGACGTCCTCGCTCGCGTTGTTCGCGAGATTCCGGATCATCGTCATCGGCATCATCTCGGTCTTGCCATCGAGCTCGAACGGGACCTTGAGCTGGCTGGTGACCTTGCCCTGGAGCCGGTCCATGATGCCGCCGCCCGACAGCAGGAGCTCCGACGCGAGTTCCTCCATCTCCGGTGTCATGCGGTACCGGCTCTCCTCGGCCGTGTCGATGAGGAACTGCCGGTGCTCCTTGAGCGTGTCGTTCATCGCGCAGAGGCGATCGATGGCCGGCTCGAGCGACCCGACCCAGGCCTCAAAGAGCACGAAGAGGTTCGAGAAACGGACGGAGATCTGCTGGAAGGCACTGTCCTCCTTCGCGGCGGTCTTGTCGTACGAGTCGGTCGTGACGAAGCTCGAGATGTAGGCTCCCGCCGTTCGCATGAGCGTGAGCGTCTCGTTCATCTCGCTGATGAGGCCGGTCATCGTATCCGCGACCGGGCCGAGGTCGTCGGGGACCGCGTCGAGGCGGCCGACCGAGCCCTCGGCGACGCGCTTCTCGAGCACGTCGAGTCGACGCCCGACGTCCTTGACGGCGTCCTTGAAGTCGCTTGAGTCGAGCCCCGAATAGACGTTCGACAGATCCCAGTGCGGCAGTCCGGTGGTGCTCTTCGGCATGGAGTCCTCCCTCGTTGCGGCTGTTTCGGTGCGGTCTCTGATGCTACCATGACGCACGTTCGCGCGAAACCCTCCGGGGTGAACGCGTGTCAGATACCATGCAGGCCGCAGGGACGCGCGCGGCCGACCAGGGGGAGATCGGGACCTCACACTGGACCCGCACATGGAGGAGAGACCATGAGAGCGGTTGCTCTACTGGTTGTCTGCGTGTTGGTCGCCGGCACGGCCGCGGCCGAGACGAGGGAGATCAAGAAGGACTACGACGAGACGTTCCAGGTCTCCGAGGGCGCGATGCTCGAGCTGCATACGGGCGACGGCGACGTCACCATAGCGCCGTGGGACCGTGACGAGATCCGCGTGGTCGTGCACTACGACGCGACCGTGAACATCGGAGGAGCCTGGAAGCAACAGCCGGACTTCGATGTGGACTTCGAGCACGCCGGGAACATCGTCCGCGTCGTCGCACATGAGCCGAGTGCCTCGTGGGGGTTCGGATGGGTCAGGCGGACCATCCGAAAGCACATCTACGAGGTATCCGCGCCGAGCTGGATGCGTCTCAACGTCAACGGCGACGACGGCGACGTCACCGTGACCGGTCTCCGCGGCGATGTCGAGTTGGCGCTCGACGACGGTGACGTTCAGATGACCGACATCGAGTGCGACCGCGTCGACATCTCGCTCGATGACGGTGACGTCCGACTTATCGGCTTTAGAGCCGCCCTTCATATCACATCCGACGACGGAGACGTCGACATCGAGGACTGGGTCTGCCCGACCGTGCGCATCGCGCTTGAGGACGGCGACGTGATGCTCGCCCGGGGCGTTGGTGACGTGAACGTCGCACTCGACGACGGCGACCTGAGGATCGAACGGCTCGACGCGAAGTCGCTCCGGGCCGCCGGCGCCGATGGCGACATGTTCATCGAGTTGGTGCGGGACGGGATGGTCGATCTCGATCTCACGACCGACGACGGGGACATTGACCTGAAGCTCCATCCCAACATCTCCGCGATGCTCGCGGTGGCGATGGATGACGGGGACGTCAGCATCTCCCACACCGGGCTCTCGAGCATCGAGAAGTCGCGGCATCGTTTCGCCGGGACGTTCGGCGCGGGCGAGGGGTCGGTCCGGGTCCGGACGGCCGACGGCGACATCGACATTCGAGAGATGAAGTAGCCACAAGCGATGCGTACGACCCTGATGGCAGGGTTCGGCGTCCGACCGACGGGCAGGTCGCGGCGGACGCCAGGGGGTGCTCCGGCCTCAGTGATCCCGGGCACGGAGCGACGAACGGGCGCCGGCATGAGTCGGCGCCCGTTCCATTGTGCTTCGGCTTCACCGCGGCGCGTCTACTCCGGGACCGGCGGTGCGTTGGGGTCGCGCGGGACTCTCGCGAAGTGGCGGTAGAACCAGACGGTCCCGACGGCCATCATGCCCAGATAGACGCCGAGCGCCCACCAGAACATCGGGCCGAGACGCGGGGTCGTCGTGTCCGCGAGGTTGGCGCGGAACATGGCCTCCGCGACCGCGATGAGGAATGCGAGCGTGACGGCCGCCATCCAGAGCGAGAAGGTGGAGACCTTGAGCCACGTCTCCTCGTGGCGCTCCGTGGCGAACCAGTAGTCGCGGTTCGGCATGTTGATCATCGACGTCGGGATGCGCTTCTGGAGGAAGACGGGGATGAGCAGGATGATGAGCATGCCGATCTCGATGAGACCGTACGTGATGAAGAACCCGCGCTTCGCGCTCCAGGCGTCGGCCTCCATGTTCGTGCCGAAGTGCGTCGCCAGCGGATCGGGCACCAGCGGGTAGTAGTATCGCAGCTGGAGCGCGCCGACGACGAGCAGCACGAGGATCAGCAGCAGCACGATGTTCGTGTTCTTCATGAGGGCCTCCATCAGATTGACAGGCACGCCTCCGCCGCCAGCCAGAAGAGCTTGCCGCGCACCGAGTCCTTCCTGTGCCAGTCCCGCACGTCCCATTCCTCGCCGCTGACGTCGTCCGCGCCGTAGAGCAGCTGGGCAAAGACGACGTCCCGGAACCTGGCCACCGCGAAGAACCCGGCCGCCTCCATCTCGACGGTCAGACACCCCTCGGCGCGTCGGAGCTCCACCTTCTCCGGCGTCTCGCGATAGAACCCGTCGGTCGTCCAGGTCTTCCCCGCGAGGTAGGGGATGTTGTGCCGATCGCACGCTGCCTTGAGCGCAGCGATTCCGTCGGGGTGCGCGGCGATGTCACGCGACGGGGGCGCGTAGTGGTAGGAGAGCCCCTCGTCGCGGACTGCCGACTCCGGGATGACGACGTGGCCGTACGTGATCTCGCGGTCGAGCACGCCGGCGCTCCCGCACGCGATGAACGTGCGGCAGCCGAAGGCGATGGTCTCCTCGAGCATCGCGCCGGCGAACGCCGAGGTGATGCCGGGGAGGAACACCGCGAGACGCTTTCCATCAACGTCGAGTTCGTAGATCGGGTGGCGCCCCATCTCCGACTTCATGCACGCGATCTCCCGCGCGCGGCCGTCCTCCACGAGCTCGTCGATGACCTCGCGGAAGAAACAGACGACGCAGTGCTCCGGGACGTCGCGCGCCTCGATCTGCTCCGACGGCTCGATGATGGCCGGTCGGGTCGGGTCGAACTCGAGGATGGGATAGTCGCGTCGGTTCATGGGGATGACGATAGCGCAGGATAGCGGGGTGTGGCAACGGTCACGGTCTGACCGATCGTAAAACGATGCTGGTTCATTGAGTGCCGGAGCCGACACTGGTATAATATGAAGCAGATAATCCTCTATCTTATGCGCTCCCCCGAGAGGTCAATGTCATGCCGCGAGGCCTGTCGCCACTCAACCATCACGCCGGAGTTGCTCTTGTGGTCCTGGGGGCGCTCGCGGCTCTGATCGTGGCAGCCGCCGGGCGTCGGCCACCGCAGCACCACTGGGCGAGCGCTCGACTCGAACCCCAGGATGGCACCAACAGCTTCACGATGACCGGGCCGGCCTGGGCCGGTGTCGGGTCGTCGTCGGCCCATCACTCCTATCACAGCATGCACGTCTGCGGCGGTCGCTCTCCCGGCGAACCGCTCATCGCGACGTCAGACTACACCTACGGCCGGACCCTCCGGGACATCTCAACGCACGTCTTCAATCCCGCGACCGGCGAGACGCTGATCGCGTGGCCCGACCGGTGGCTCGTGTGCCCGGTTCAGCCCGACGAGCGCAGGAGCGACTTGCTGCTCTGGTTCCCCGAGGCGTGGTATGAGCGCGCCAGCGAGAAGGGTGCGGCGGACCCGGTCCGACTGTTTCAGCACAACTACGCGATGGACTTCAAGCTACTCAACACCGACACGTTCACGACCGCGCTTGAGGCTGCGGCGCGCGGGGAGAGTCTGGCCGTCTACTCGCGGCTCGCGATCGTGGGGATGGATGCCGAGGAGCAGAGCCGCTTCCGGTTCGACCCGCGGTATACGGCCGACGACGGGTTTCTCTACGAGACCGAAGGCGGTCGGGTCGCGGTCGTCGAGACGGACGGCGGGTACGCGAACACCGATCTGTTCTACCTTCTCTTCGGGCAGCCGCAGATCACGGACGGCGAGGCGCTTACGCTCCGGTCGAGCGAGGACATCGACGGCAGCTATCGTGGCTTCTTCACGGTCGACATCGAACAGGGCACGCCGCTCTGGTACCGTCGGATGGGCGTGACGAGCGTCAGGAACCGCCCGGTCGATCTTGACGGTGACGGCATCGACGAGATCCTCGTCGAGACCTACTGCGCCGAGAACGGAGTCAGCGGGGGCGGGACGACCGATGCGGGAAGCGTCTACGTGCTCTGCCTCGATCAGGGTGGGAACATCCTCTGGCGCAAGCGACTGCTTGGCTTCCACCTCGGGGCGCAGGTGGCGGCCGCCGACACCGATGGTGACGGGATGCCCGAGGTCGTAGTGACCTGGTCGAGCGGATACTATGAGCAGGTCGGCGGGATTGCGATCCTCTCCGCCGATGGCCGCACGCTCAGAGAGCGCACGGATCTTGGCGGTCTCTACGGGACGGTCGTCGCCGACTTCGACAGTGATGGCGCGGTCGAGATCGCGACAGGCGGTCCCGGCGGGCGGATCTACGCGCTGGACACGAACCTTGCGGTCGAGAGTACGCGGGTCGATACGACCGATCTGCTCCTGCTCGCGGAGGATCATGACGGCGCCCACGCGGAACGCGGCTTCCACGATACGGGCACGGTCTGGCGCAGCCGCGTGATGCCGGTCGCCGCCACCGATCTGACGGGTGATGGTGTCCCCGAGATCGTGGCGCTCCACACCGCCTGGCAGCGATGGGACATGGGCCTGCCGACCATCTGGTGCGGTCGAGGCGACCTGGTTGTCATGGACGGAGGCCTCGACGAGCTCATTCGGGCGGCCCGCGACCACCGGATGGGAGGACGGTACGCGTTCCCCGCCGACATGCCGGCGTCTCGCAAGATGGTCGCGTTCCCGCTCGATGTCGATGCGGACGGCCGCTCCGAGCTCATCCTCGGAACCATGGGGCGCGGAATGTTCGTGTACTGGGGGACTGATGCGAGCTAGCGCATTCCTGATCGCCGCCGTGGCGGCCGTGCTTCTGATCGCGTGGTTCGGGAGACGGCCGCCAGAGCGCCACTGGCGTCAAATCTCTCTCGAGCCGCAGGACGGCACGAAGGTGTTCACAGTGCAATCGCCCCTCGGCGGGTGGAACGCGATGGTCGCGGCAGCGCCGCCGGTGATGTCACACATGGTCGCCGACGTGTGTGGTCGGCTCGATGGAGGCGATGTCCTCATCTCGCGGAGCGACTACCAGGAGTCGGCCAGAGGCCTGAGGACCTTCCGCACGGTCGTGCGCACGGCCGGCGGTGACACGCTGGTGTCGTTGCCGGAGAAGGGGCTGGTCTGCGCGGTCCCGAACGGCGAGGATCGTGACGACCTGCTGGTCTGGTATCCGGAGGTCTGGATGTCGCGCGGAGACAGTACCGGCGGGGTAGGATCCGCAGCGAAGTTCGTCGCTGTGATGACGAAGGACGTGCGGTTTCGAGCCGGCGGGGCGTTCCGAAATGCACTCTCGCTCGCGCGGTCGCCCGCCCGGTTCGACGCGTCGTGTCGGCTTGAGGTCGTCGGGTCGGATGGCGAGCCCAAGCGCTCCTTCGACTTCGACCCGCGGTTCACGCCGGGCGCCGGGGTTCTCTATGAGACGAGGCAGGGGCGCGTGGCGCTCATCGAGACGGACACGGCGTACGCCAATTCCGATATGTTCTCGGTGCTGTTCGAGCAGCCGGACATCGCTGACGGTGAGGCGCTCGTGGCCCGAGACAGCGACGACATTGAAGGAAGCTACCGCGGGCTCGTCGCGGCGGACCCCGACTCGGCCGGCGTCCTCTGGTACCGCAGACTCGGCGTGATGTGTCTGAAGCAACACGTCGTGGACCTGGACGGCGACGGTGTGGATGAGATCCTGCTCGAGTCGTACGGCATTGAGAATGACGTGAGCGGGGGAGGGATCACCGACGCCGGCACGGCGTACCTCATCTGCCTCGATCAGGGAGGAAACATCCTCTGGAGAAAGCGCGTGCTCGGAACCTACTGTGGCGTTCAGGCCGCCGCAGTCGATCTGCTCGGCGGTGAAGGTCTGGAGATTGTCATGGCGTGGTCAAGCGGCCGCCACGAGAGCGTCGGCGGCGTGGCCGTGCTTGACGCCACGGGGCGGACGCTCGCCGGGCGGACCGACCTCGGTGGGATCTACGGGCTTGTCGTCGCCGATCTTGACGGTGACGGCTCGCTGGAGATCGCCGCCGGTGGTCCCGACGGCATCGTCTCGGTGCTCGCGGGCGATCTCTCGCTCGAGCGCGAGCGGAGGCTGGAGGTTCCGCTGCTCGAGACGGTCGGAGGATCCGGGGAGGGCGACCCCTACGTCGGGACCGGCGTTCCGTGGAAGCGACGCGGCATCCCGGTCGCCGCCGCCGATCTGAGCGGCGACGGTGTTCCGGAGCTGCTCGTTCTGGAGTCGCTCTGGGCCAGGTGGGATGTGCCCGGTGGGGGAGTTGTTCGGAGCGGACGCGGCGATCTCGTCGCGCTCGACGTCTCGCTGCGCGAGATGATGCGCGCGCCGATTGACGCGCGACCCGGCAGCGTCGCGGCCCGATACCCGTCGGACGTGCCAGCCTCGATGAAGATCAGCACGTTCGCGCTCGACCACGACGGCGACGGCAGCGACGAGATCGCGCTCTGGACGCGTCCGGGGTACACGTTCACGTACTGGGGGAATCATGGGGAGTAGAGTGCGGGCGCTTCTTGTCGTTCTGCTCGTGACCGTGCCGGTCGCCGCTGCGGCGGCCGTGCCGACGGCCATGCCCGACCAGGTTCCCGAGCTGATGCGCCGGTCGATCCTCCCGGTGACGCGAGACGTTCCGCTCTGCGCGGCGATCGCCGACCGGCCCGTAGGCGAGACCGACTATCTCGTCGTCGGGCTCGCGAACGGCACGGTGAACGTCTTCCACCCCAGCGGAAGTGACATGCTGGTGCGCGTCATCGAGCTTGATCGCCATCGCCCTGTCGAGGCGGTCGGCGCGATGCGGCTCACTGGCGGGCGGACCGACTTCGCGCTCTTCGCCGTCCAGGGCAGGACGCTCAGCGTGATGGGAGAGGCGGTCTCCCGCGTCAAGGCGACGACCGCGCTCCCTGCGGCATCCGGTTCGTACGCCCTGGCCCGTGTCCGCGAACCCGGCGGCGGGGCCGAACGCGTGCTGCTCCACGACAGCGAGTCAGTCTTCGAGGTTCGGGTGAGCTCGGCCTCCAATCCGTGGACGGTCTCGATCGAGCCGCTCCTGAGTGACGAACGCGGAGTCTGGATACACGAGCTCTCGGACCGGGTCCTCATCGCGACCACCGACGATGTGCGCGAGTTCACGGCCGCTTCGGGTCTTCTGGAGCCGGGCGGCGAACACGCCGGCAGTCGTGCCAGCTGGTCGCGCCCGGCGATCATCTCAGACGGTGTCTCCCCTGATGGAGCCCGGCTTGACGTGAGGCTCCGCGCATCTGACGGTCAGTGGGTGCCGGCTGGGATCGCGCTCGACGACTCGCTCACGCTCACCGCGACCGTCTGGGACTCGATGCTTGTCATCGGCGGAGCGCTCGCAGCGGACAAGGAGCGCGATGTCGGGTGGATCACGCTCGTCGACGCGGCCGGGAGGATCGTGGCGAGGAGCGAACACGGCCGCCCGGTGGCGGCGGTCGCCACGGTCGGTGAGTGGCTGGCGGTGCAGGGCGCCGGACGGAACCTCTCACTCTACGGTCGCGACCTTACCCCGGTCTGGGACAACGCCTCTCAGGTCGTCCCACTTTCACTGCTGGCGGCGCACCTCGATGCGGACACGAGCGAGGACCTCGTCGTCATCGGGACCAGAAGGTTCGACGTCGAGACCGAGCGGGTCGAGGCGATCCGCGAAGCGCTGGATCTCCCGGACTTCATGCGCGACGCGACGGAGGTCAGCAACGCGATGGTTCTTGATCGCCCGATGCTCAGCATCCACTACAGCAACGCGGGCGAGCTCGAGGCACTGATGCACGATCGCAGGCAGCTGGCAGTCGACCTGGCGCGATCGCGGGACTACATCGAGGCGGCCCGACACGCGTTCACGGCACGCGCAGCCGCGGCAGCGCTCGGGTGGAGCGATCTCGCCGAGGAGCTGCGGGTGGAGGGTTTGCATCTCCTGGCCATGCCGCGCAGGGAGCGTGCGGCGCTCGTGGCCGCCACGATACTGCTCCTCGTCGGCGCGCTGAGCGCTTGGATGATGCTCATGCGGCGCCCCCGGAGTCGCGAGCGACAGGATCTGTGGGCCCTTGCTGCACTGTTCGTGGCGGGCGTTGCCGCATGGTTCCTGCTCGGCCGGACCTTCTGGTCACCCGCACTCGTCGCGGGGGGCGTCGCATTCGGGTTCGTGACCGTGGTGGCGTGGTCTCGCGCTCCCGCGATCAGGACCCGTCGTGCTGGCGCGGCCGTCGAGGAACTCGAACTGAGGCTCCAGGAGTTCACCCACGGCGGCGACGGAAGCAGCAAGCAGGGACGGAAGCGCCTGACGAACCTCGCGTATCTACTCCAGGAGATGCTTGAGAGTATTGACGACACCGAACGATACGAGATGCTTCGCGAACGCGTCGCGCTTCGCTACAAGTCGTTCCACCCTGCGAAGTATCAACTCGCCATCGACCTCCCTGGCTACGCGCGAGTGGCGGGCGTGGCTGTCCGGGAGACGGAAACTGTTGCCCGGGCCGCGATCTCGTTCCACGACGCGATGACCATCGTGCTCGCGTCGGACGAGACGGCGGAGCGACGGGTTGCTGCGCTCACTGACTCGCTCGCGGCGAGGGAGGCGCTGCGGCGCTCGGCGGACGAGGCACAGGCGATCGTGAGGAAGAACCCCGGGTGCTCGGTCACGGCGTGCATCGACGGTCTGCTCGATGAGCGCAGCGAGGTACTCGCTTCGATGAACGTCGAGGTTGTCCGCGAGCTCGGACTCGACGCGTCCGTGGACGCCGTCGCCATCCAGCGCGCCCAGCTCCACTTCATCGTGGAGAACCTCGTGACGAACGCGCTCCGGGCGATGGACGATGCCAGAGAGCGGAAACTCCTGTTCATCGGGACAGCTCACGCCGAGATCTATGAACTCAGGGTCTCAGACACAGGAAGCGGAATCACCGAAGAGACGCGGCGTGAGATCTTCATCCCGAACGAGAGCGAGAACGTTACAGGCGGGTGGGGGCTTCCGCACTCACGGGAGATCCTCCGGCGGACCGGTGGGAACATCGTCGTCGAGCGCACAGCCGCTGGGGAGGGAACGACGATGCTCGTGACCCTCCACTACTGGTCACCGGTGCCACGCGCCACATAATTGGAGATGCATGGCAACCACCGATCGCAGACCGAGACTCCTGCTTGTCGATGACGACGAGCTCTTCCTCGAGGATGTCGCACTGCTCATGGACCGCGACATCGAGTGCGTCTGTCTCACCGACCCGACCGAGGCGGTCGCCACGGCAGAGCGGGTGCGGCCCGACGCCGTCCTGCTCGACCTCGACTACGACGGGGTGATGCTCGGGTTCGACATCCTCGCCGACCTCCGTGCGGCGCTTCCCGGGCTGCCCGTCTACCTGTGGAGTGAGGCGTGCGAGGAGGAGGTCTGGCCCCGCGGTCGTGCTCTTGGCGCGAGCGGCGTCATGTCCAAGACCACTCCTCCGCGGGAGATCATCGAGCGACTGCGCGAGTCGGGTCGCTGGCCGCCGGGCGCCTGACCTGACGCTGCTCAACCACGGACCCCCGTATCCTCGCACCCACCCAGCCTTTCAGTCCCCCTTCGGGTACACAACTTGCATACTCACGCTCACTTGAAGGGGTCGGGCGTAACTCCGAGCGCCAAGGGGTACGTACAGGGGGACACTTGAGGTGAGGGCCGTTCAGCATCTCGCGTACCGCATTGCGAATGCGGTGCACGAGACCGAGGACCTGAACCAGCTCTTCGTGACCATCCAGGAGGAGCTGGGCAAGTTCCTGGACACTGAGAACTTCTTCATCGCGCTCTACGACAAGGACAGCGACACCATCTCGCTGCCCTACTTCCGTGATTCCCAGGACCAGGACGCCTTCCAGAGCTTCCCCGCGGGGAAGACCCAGACGGCGTATGTCATCCACAGCGGTGAGCCGCTGCTCGTCACGCGCGCGCAGGCCGACGAGATGATCGAGCAGGGCCTGGTCGAGTCGATCGGCAGTCCCTCGAAAATCTGGTTGGGAGTCCCGCTCCGCGTCAACGGAGAGGTCACCGGTGCGCTCGTCGTCCAGAGCTACACCGATGAGACCGAGTTCGGCGAGAGCGATCTCGAGCTGCTCACCTTCGTCTCCGACCAGGTCGGTCTCGCGATCGAACGCAAGATGGCGGATCAGGAGGCGGAGCGTCAGCGTCATGAGATGCGGACGATCTTCGACTCCGTTCCCGCGTTCATCTTCTACAAGGACCTCGACGGGCGATACATCCGGGTCAACAAGGCGATGGCGGAGGCCACCGGCATCCCGGCCGAGCAGTACCTCGGCAAGACGGCACATGAGACCTCCCCGGCGCTCGCGCACGTGTACCAGGCGAACGATGAGAAGGTCATCTCCACGGGGGAGGCGCAGCGAGGCCTCGTCGAACCGTACAACTCACCCGAAGGCGAGCGCTGGGTGCTCTCGGACAAGATTCCATACCTGAACGATGACGGCGAGATCGTCGGCGTCATCGGTCTCTCGACCGACATCACCGACCGCGTCCGCGCCGAGCGAGAGCTGGTCGACAAGGAAGAGGAGCTCCGTCAGTCGCAGAAGATGGAGGCCGTCGGCCGCCTCGCCGGCGGGATCGCGCACGACTTCAACAATCTGCTCACCGCGATATCCGGATACTCGCAGCTGCTCTACGGGAGGATCCCCGAGGGTGATCCGAACCGCGATCTGATGAAGAACGTCCTCGACGCCGCCGAGCACGCGGCCTCGCTGACGCATCAGCTGCTCGCGTTCAGCCGCAAGCAGCCGGTGCAGCTGCGTTCGATCGATCTGAACAAGACGGTCGCCAACATGCAGGCCATGGTGAAACGGCTCATCGGCGAGGACATCGAGCTCGTTACCGAACTCGACGAGAGCCTCGAGTGCGTCAAGGCCGACCCGTCGCACATCGAGCAGGTCCTCCTCAACCTGTCCGTCAACGCCCGGGACGCGATGCATCAGGGCGGGACCGTGACGATGCGCACCGAGCTCGTGACGGTCACCGAGAAGGAAAGCCGGATGAGCCCCGATGCGTACGCAGGCGAGTTCGTCTGCCTGTCGGTCAGCGACACCGGCTGTGGCATGAAGAAGGCAACGCTCGAGCACATCTTCGAGCCGTTCTTCACGACAAAGGAGAAAGGGAAGGGTACCGGTCTCGGGCTGTCCGTCGTCTACGGCTGTATCAAGCAGCACGGCGGCTGGATCTGCGTCGACAGTACGCCCGGCGAAGGCACGACCTTCAGGGTTTACCTGGAGCTCTCCGACCAGACCGCGTGCGCCGGCGAGGAGAAGGAGATCGATATCAACGTGCTCGAGGGCCGCGAGGAGCGCATCCTCCTCGTGGAGGACGAGCCGGTCGTCCGCGACTTCGCGACGCGCGCGCTCCGCGAAAAGGGCTACAACGTCTTCGATGTCGGAAGCGCCGAAGAGGGTCTCGAGATGTTCGAGCGCGAGGAGCACCAGTTCGACATGGTGTTCAGCGACGTCGTGCTCCCCGGGAAGAGCGGCGTGCAGCTCATCGACGAGCTGATGTCCCTCGAACCCGAGCTCCCGGTCCTTCTCAGTTCCGGGTACGCCGACCAGAAGTCCCAGTGGCCCATCATCCGCGACAAGGGCCTGAGGTTCCTCCAGAAGCCCTACTCGCTTCAGGATCTGCTGAGCACGATCCGCGAGGTGCTCGACCGCGACGCCGCGGTGCAGTAGCGCGTACCGCCGCGCGCTGCGCCGCCCACCGTACATCCTTCAGGACGCCGCGCCTGCCAGCTTCGGAATACCGCGTTTGCCACCCGGCCACCGCTGTGCTTCAATCGCCTCATGCGAAACAACCCTCTCAGCACGATCAAGGCCGTCGATCGCGCCCCGGTTCTCATCGTCGGCGCAGGGAACGTCCTCCGGTCCGACGATGCCGCCGGCTGCATCGTGGCAGAGCGGTTGTCCGAGCGGTTCCCGGACAACGTCATCGACGGCGGGCTTGTCCCCGAGAACTTCACTGGACCGATCCGCCGGTTCGAGCCCGGAACCGTTGTGGTGGTCGATGCCGCCGACTTCGGGGCGGAGCCCGGCGATCTCTACATCGCGCACGAGCACGAGGTTGCGGGTGACATGTTCGGGACGCACGGCGCGCCGCTCTCGCTGTTCATGCGTGCCCTCAAGGAGCTGGCCGGATGCGAGGTCATCCTCGTCGCCATCCAGATCGGGTGCATGGAGATGAACGCGCCGATGACCCAGCGTGTCGAATCAGCTGTCGAGACGCTCGTCGAGTCACTCTCTCACGTGCTTGAACGGACGACCGGAGACATCTGAGAATCAGGGATTGCCGCGGGCGACCGGTCCGCCCTGCGGCTTCCGCCACACGGAGAAGACACCATGAGGATTCGGAGATCACTTCTGACGGCGGCCGTCATCGCCGCGCTCGCCGTCTGTCTCACGTCGTGCACGAGCATCCAGCAGCCGGAGATCCGCCTGGAGAGCGTCGACCTCGTCGGCGTCTCCACGGACGGAATGAGACTTCGGCTCCTGACCGTCATCGAGAACCCGAACGACTTCGGGGCCGACATCACGGGGCTCGCGTACCGCATCTACGGCGACGACGTGGAACTCGCCAGCGGGAATCAGACCGATCTGATTCAGATACCCGCGGGCGGGACCGTCGAGGTTGACGTTCCGTTCGTCCTGACATGGTCGAGCGGCAAGACGATTCTCGAGGGCATCCTGGACGGGGAAGAACACGACTGGAAGCTCGAGGGGAGCGTCGACGTTCGGAAGGGTGTTGTTCGAACGACGTTTGCGTTCTCCGAGAGTGGAAACATCAACTCCCCGGATAGCAGCCAGGACCTCTAGCGCCATCGGAGGCCTACCATAAAGAAGAAATCCACACCCAAGGAAGAGCGCGCCATTCTCGTGGGCGTCAGCCTGCCGGAGACCTCCGTCGAGGCGGAGCGGGAGTCACTGGACGAGCTCGCGCAGCTCGCGCGCACGGCGGGAGCGACGGTCGTCGACCGCTTCGTGCAGAACAGAACGAGGATCGACGGGAAGACCTATGTGGGGAAGGGGCTGCTCGAGCGCATCAAGGCGGCCGCGGAGTTCCACGACGCGAACCTGTTGATCTTCGATAACGATCTGAGGCCCGCGCAGGGTCGTGAGATCGAGAAGGCGACCGAGATCAAGGTCATCGATCGGACCGAGCTCATCCTCGATATCTTCGCGGGGCGGGCGCAGACGAAGGTCGCACGGGCGCAGGTCGAGCTCGCGCAGCTTGAGTACGAGCTGCCGAGGCTCCGCCGGCTCTGGGACCATCTCGAGCGTCTCGGCGGGGGCATCGGGACGCGCGGTCCGGGTGAGACACAGCTCGAGACCGACCGCCGGCTCGTGCATACGCGCGTGAAGATCCTGAAGAAGGTGCTCAAGGGCGTCGAGACCGACCGGGCCGTGCAGCGCAAGCGCCGTGGCAGCATGACGCGCGTCGCGCTCGTGGGCTATACGAATGCCGGGAAGTCGACGCTCATGAACGCGCTCGCCGACGCGGGGGTGTTCACCGAGGATCTGCTTTTCGCGACGCTCGACGCGACGACGCGTCGGATCGACTTGCCGGGAGGACACGCGGCGCTTCTGACCGACACGGTCGGGCTCATCAAGAAGCTTCCGCACCATCTCGTCGTCAGCTTCCACGCGACGCTCGAAGAGGTCGCGGAGGCCGACCTGCTGCTTCATGTCGTGGACGCGTCGCGTCCGCACTGCGAGCACTACCTCGATCTCGCGGACACGGTCATCGCGGACATCGGCGTGAAGGACAAACCGACGCGGATCGTGTTCAACAAGATCGACCGGGTCGACGACCCTGGAGACCTGGACCGGTTTCAGCGGACGCATCCCGGCGCCCTGCTCACGAGCGCCACTGAGGGCCGGGGCATTGACGAGCTCCGCAACGCCATCTGCGCGTTCGTTGAGAGTCGCGAGGAGGTCCTTGATGTTGAAGTGCCTCACGACGACGGGAAGCTCCTCGCCAGGCTCCACGAGCGTGGAGAGGTGCTCTCTCGCGACGTGGGAGAGGATTGTATCGAGGTCCGCGTCCGCGTCGAGAAGCCCGAGGCCGACCGTCTCAGGAAGCTCGGGGTGGTGAAGTAGAGAGGACGCCAGCGCGCAACACGCCCCCGGGGACCGGGTTCCCGGGGGCGTCGTGCCTTCGGGCACTCCACCGGGGCGCAGTCCGCCATCGTGCTTTACACACATCGGGCCCCATGCTACCCTTGATATCCGGATTTGGCCCCTAGTTCTGGGCCTTTCCCGGCACGAAGAGGCGAATTCACGGTCACACAGGGTCGGCACCGAAGCGGCACCCCGGATGGCTCCGGGAGGCGCGAGGAGGAGAGTCAGCATGCCGATAATGAACTCGAAGACCGGCAAGGTCCGGAAGCAGTACACCATCGAGAAGCTCGAGGAGGCCGCGAACATCATGCGCGCCTACGACATGGTCGCGCTCAACGCGGCCGGGTCGGGTCACTCGGGCGGAACGCTGTCGATCATGGACATCACCGCGGCCCTCTACCTCCACGTCGCGAACCACGACCCGAAGAACGCCTTCTGGAAGAAGCGCGACCGCATCATCTGGTCGGCCGGTCACAAGGCGCCGTCGCTCTACATCGGTCTCGGCATGGCCGGGTACTTCGACATCGATGACGTCGTGACGCTCCGGAAGCTCTACTCGCCATTCCAGGGTCACCCGCACTGGCTCAAGCTCGACGGTGTCGAGGCGTCCACCGGTTCCTTGGGGCAGGGCCTGTCAATCGCGGTCGGCATGGCGCTCGCCGCGCGGGTCGACAAGAGCGACCATCGTATCTACTGCCTGATGGGCGACGGCGAGCAGCAGGAGGGTCAGGTCTGGGAGGCGGCGATGGAAGCCGGCCACTACGACCTCGACAACATCTGCGCCGTCATCGACGCCAACAGACTCCAGATCGACGGGTGGGTCGACGACGTCATGTGTGTCGACTGCCTCAAGGAGAAGTACCGCTCGTTCGGCTGGGAGATCATCGAGTGCAACGGTCACGACATGCAGGAGCTCGTGGACGCGTTCGAGATGGCCAAGACGATCAAGGGTCGTCCGACCGTCATCGTCGCGCGCACCATCAAGGGCAAGGGCGTCGACTTCATGGAGGACGTCGCGGGCTGGCACGGCAAGCCGCCGAACACCGAGGAGATGTGGGAGGCGCTCAAGCAGTTCGGTCTCGACAAGACGTTCCCGGTCAAGAAGCTCCTCAAGAAGGCCGCGGACTGGCAGAAGAAGGCCGAGAAGACGCTCGACGCGAAGCAGCCGAAGTTCTCGCGCGACTACTTCTGGAACCACACGCGGAACATGAAGGCTGAGATGGATCCGACCCGCAAGGGGTTCGGACGCATGCTCGCCGAGAAGGGCGGCGACAAGCGCGTCGTGGCGCTCGGCGCGGATATCTCCGGCTCGATCACCATCAGCCAGTTCTACGAGAACCACCCCGAGCGGGCCGATCGCTGGTTCTCGATGGGCATCGCCGAGCAGTCGGCGACGTCGGCCGCCGCGGGTCTCGCGAAGGAAGGCAAGCTCCCGGTCTTCGGCACCTACGGCGTGTTCGCGTCCGGTCGCAACCTTGACCAGCTCCGCACGACGGTCGCGTACGGCGACTTCAACGTGTTCATCGCCGGCGCGCACGGCGGCGTGTCGGTCGGTCCCGACGGCGCGACGCATCAGGCGCTCGAGGAGCTCTTCCAGATGTGCGGCATCCCGAACATGAGCGTCGAGGTGCCGTGTGATTCCATCGAGACGAAGCGCGCCAGCGAGCACCTTCTCTTCAAGGTCAAGGGTCCGAAGTACGTGCGGTTCGCTCGCGAGGCGACCCCGGTCGTCACCGACATGAAGACGCCGTACAAGTTCGGCAAGGCCAACGTGATCCGTCTTCGCAAGATCACGCCGAAGTTCAAGGATGCGTTCGAGCACACGCTCGCCTCGAAGTACAAGAACGAGCATGAGGATCTTGCCATTATCGCGTGCGGCCCGTCGGTCCCTGAGGCGATGCGCGCGGCCTGGATCCTCAAGGCTGAGTACGGTATCGAGACGCGCGTCCTGAACGTTCACACGGTGAAGCCGCTCGACACGACCGCCATCGTCAAGGCCGCGAAGGAGTGTGGCGTTGTCGTGACGGCGGAGGAGCACCAGGTCGGCGGACTCGGCAACAAGGTCGCCGGCGCGATCGCCAGGAGCGAGAAGGTCTACGGCACACCGATCATCGTCGGGATGGTCGGCGTGGACGACCGCTTCGGCGAGTCGGGTGCCCCGTGGGAGCTCGTCAAGGAGTTCGAGGTCTCGGCCGAGCATATCGCCGTCGAGGCCAAGCGGCTGTTCGACCTCAAGGAGAAGAAGATGGCGGCCATGGCTCCGAAGCCGAAGGCGGTCGCCAAGAAGAAGGCGGCCCCGAAGCGCAAGGCGAAGGCTAAGGCCAAGGCGAAGCCGAAGAAGAAGGCGGCCCCGAAGCGCAAGGCGGCCGCGAAGAAGAAGACCACGAAGAAGACCGCGAAGCGGAAGAAGAAGTAGCCGGTCGGATTCGATGCTGAACCAACACGAGGGGCGTCCTTGCAGGCGCCCCTCGTTTCGTGTGTCGCAGTCCTGTCCTATCCGCAGCGCACGTCGCGGGCTCCGTGCTGCCTCCGCGCCCGCCGCATCCGCGCCTAGCGCTTCCCGGCCTCCCGCGCGGCGTGCTTCCGCGCGCACCGCATCATCATGTCGATCGCGCGTCTGGCCGAGCGCTTGTGCGCGGGCCCGGTAACGCGGAGCGTCATCCCCTCGTATCGACCGGTCTTCCGGTCGCGGTGGCGGCTGTCGAGGGTCACACGCTCGGCGGCGAACCTCGCGCCTCTGCTGAAACACGGACCGAACCCGGGTCCGAGCACCACGTCGAAGTCGGCGCGGTGGAACCGGAGCCGCACGACGGGTCTGCCGGCATAGAAGAACGTCACACCGGTCTTGCCGAACCGGGCGGTGTTCTCGCCCATACCGTGCTCCTGGATGAGGTGGCCGACGAGCGACCGCGCGATGTTCCTCAGGTCCCACTTCTTGATGCGGACCGTCGCCCGTTCGAGCTGGCCGAACAGCTCGCGCGTTGCGTCAGGCAGGAGCTGTCGATAAACGAAGTCCTGTACATTGATGCGCGAGAGACCATCCGGCGCGTGCTCGAGCAGAAGGTCGGTGAGCAGGTCGGCCGCCTCCGCCTCGTGCGCGAGGAGCGTGCGCATCAGCGTGTCCTCGAACGTCTCTCCGAGGCCGCGCGCGCCGCGGGCCCCGAGCTCGTAGGCGATGGCCTTGGCAGGTTCGATCAGGTCGTAGCCGGCTCCGAACACGAGATCGGATATGCGCCCGGTCGGGAGCATCGCGCTGATCTCCCCGATGCCGCCTCTGCCGGCGATCCGCAGCACGTCGCGTGCCAGCGCCTGCACATCCTTGTCAGGGCCGTCCACGAAGCCGAGACACAGACTGTCCTCCTCGAACGCCGTCCGCTCGTAGATGGCCGCGGCACGGATCCGTCCCTGTCGGGGCGCGATCAGAACACGCCCGGCGCGGATGAGCGCTCGGACCCGTTCCCGCTTGAGCTCGAGGAACTTCCAGTCGACGGCCAGGAGCCCGCTCGTGTCGCGGTAGCAACCGGTTCCTCGGATGAACTCCATGACGTCGTCGAGCTCGCCGAGCGACGCGATACGCCCCGTGAGGTTCCCCGTGCGGAGGGTCTTCCCCCAGGTCCAGTGGGTCCTCGCCGCGAGCCAGAACCCGCGGGTCTCGCCAAGGTGCCGCGATGCGGCGTTCCCCACGCCGGTCGCGTACCGGATGCTCCTCGGGTCGTGCTTCAGGGCCTCTCGGAACGAAACGCGGTTGATCTGCTTTGTGAGACCGCGGCCGTGGAGCTTCGGATGAAGCCTCAGTCCCTCGAGCCAGACCTCTCCGGGAGAGAGGAGCGTCACCTTCGACACCCCGACGGGTTCGCCGTCGAGCAGGACGGTCAGGAGTCCCCCGTTCGGGTCGGCGAGCCACTTGTCCCAGACGCGCGGGAGGTAGTCGAGCCCGCCCCAGATGTGCTTCGACATCTCGATGATGGCGTCCCGGTCGGACGCCCGGGCGGGACGGACGATGAGTTTGTCGTCCGAGGTGTCAGGGCGCTCGATCCTCATGGATGGTGGGCTGGTCATGCGGGATCCGTCCTGTCTCGTGTGAGCCGACTCGCCTGCTGTCTCGTGTTGGATGTCGCGCGCGCGTCACGTCGTCAGGCGTCGAGGTAGCGAGCTAGAGACCGAGTTCGTCGATCGCGTCGAGCACGTCCTGTGCGTGACCGATGACCGTGACCTTCGGCCACACCTTCCGGATGACGCCCTTCCCGTCGATGAGGAACGTCACGCGCTCCGCGGACTTGCCGTTCTCCTTGAGGACGCCGTACGCGGCCGCGATCTTCCCGCCGGTGTCGGCGAGCAGGGGGAACGGGAGCTCGTGGTTCGCGGTGAATCGCTCGTGCGAGCCGACGCTGTTCGTGCTCGCGCCGAGGACGGCGACACCGCGCTTCCGAAAGTCGGGCATGGCGTCGCGGAACGACTGCGCCTCGCGTGTGCAGCCGGGCGTGTTGTCGCGCGGGTAGAAGTAGAGGACGAACGGCTTCTTCGCCACGTCCTTACGCGAGAGCGTCGAGCCGTCGGCCGTCTCGGCCTTGAAGGTCGGCGCCTTGTCTCCAGGCTTGAGCGAGGTGGGCATGAAACCTCCTCGAACGCGATGGCCTGACAGCATTCGCCGGCGTCATCGTTCTGACGACGCCGGCCACGATAGCTTCCGCCGGGTATGCGAAGCACTGACGACACAGCACGTGAGTCGCGTCTGGTCAACGGTCCAGCCGACGGGGCAAAGACTCATATGGCCTCAAGGGACACAAGGATTGTACCTGATGAGGCCGGCTCAATGCAAGGAAAAGTCCCACGGGCTGGGCAGATTCTCGACACAGACATGCTCGGATGGGTGAGGATCCAGTGCGGTTCCCGGTCGGTGTGCCGGGTGGCGGCACGACCGTCCGGTGAGAAACAACAGCGGTGGGTCGCCGGCCGATTCGGCAACCCACCGCCTGGCTAGAGGGGGGGCTATTGGCCAATCCCCGCCCCCAGGGGATATCGGGTATTCGGTTGTCAACCAGGCCACGGAGCGGGCTCGGACGCGCCGGCAGTGAGGGCCAGGGGTCCTTTGGCCGACCGGCTGAACCCCCGTGGAGGGGCTGCCGTGACCCGCCCTGCGGCACTGGTCTCTGCGTCGTGCGTGTTGTCGTGGAGTCCGCGCCCCACTGGGGAGGGCGACTCCGTCTTCCTCCCGGCATTGGATGGGTTGCCGGGCGGACGACGCAGGGCGCGGGCTACTTGGGCGAGTCACGGGTTTTGACACCCGGAGCGCCGTAAAGGTTGAAGGAAAAGGCAGTTCCGGCCGCGATAGGGGTGCGCCGCGGGTGGCGTGTGTGCTACCATGATCCCCGCCGCACGCCTCGCTCTCCAGGAGTCCCCATGCCCCGAACCGGCACCGCGAACCTGCCGCTCCACGGCGGGCGCGCACCGCGCTGGCTGTTCCAGCGGATGTCCCGCCTCGCGCGGGAGATCACCATCGCCGTCGTCTCCGACGGTGGCCCCGAGCTCATGCTCAGGAAGCTCTCCGACCCGTTCTGGTTCCAGGCACTCGGCTGCGCACTCGGATTCGACTGGCATTCGAGTGGCGTGACGACGACCGTGTGCGGCGCGATCAAGGAGGGGACGAAGGACCTGCAGGGCGAGCTTGGTCTCTTCGTCTGCGGCGGGAAGGGACGCGCCTCGCGGAAGACCCCCGCCGAGATCCTCGACCGCGGACATCTCACCGAGGCCGACCCGAACGCGCTGGTCCACGCGAGCCGCATCTCGGCGAAGGTCGACTCGAGCGCCGTGCAGGACGGCTTCCAGGTCTACCATCACGTCTTCATGTTCACCGCCGGCGGAGCGTGGAGTGTCGTTCAGCAGGGGATGAACGAGGGAACCGGTTACGCGCGTCGGTACCACTGGCTCTCGGAGACAGCGCCCGACCTCGTGAGCGAGCCGCACGCGGCCGTCTGCTGTGACAGCACGACGTCGACGCTGAACCTCGTCGCGCATGAGAGCGCCACAACAAGATCCCGCTCGGCCGAGCTCGCGCGCGAGAAGCCGGTGCGTCTGCTTCAGGAGCTGCGCGGGGCGGCGTCGACCGCTGCGGGGTCATCCGGGGTCGCGCCGTCACTCGGGCTCCCCCGGCGTCACGAGGTGACCACCGCGGATCTCAACCCCGACCGGCTGGCGAAGGTGTTCCTCGCGACCTACGAGGCTGCGCCCGCGGGGTTCGAGGAGCTGCTCAGTGTCGGGGGCGTCGGGGCGAAATCGCTCCGCGCGCTCGCACTGCTCTCGGAGCTTCTCTACGGGGACGCTCCGAGCTTCCAGGACCCGGCACGATACAGCTTCGCACACGGCGGAAAGGATGGGTTTCCGTACCCGGTCGATCGCGAGATCTACGATCGTTCGATCGAGACGCTGCGGGAGACGCTCAGACAGGCGAAGATGGGGGACAGCGACCGGCTGAAGGCGTTCAAACGGTTGGGGCGGTTCACGGAGGAGCGGGCTCGGATGCAGGCCCAGTGCCGGCCTCAGGGCCGGACCTAGGACCGGCCCTGGGATCGGGCGCGGGATCGGGCGCGGGCCCGCGCACGCGTGCCGTAGCGCGCGTCGCGGCGGCGCATCGAGGCGAGGCGCCGACGGTCGAACTCCGGCGTGTCACCGGGCACCTCGAACACCGAGGGAACATCGCCGATGCGCGGCGAGCGGATGAGATTGCGAAGCGCACGAAACCCCATCACCCCATCGGACCACATCGCGTGCTGGTCACGCCTGGCGCCGAGCTCCTTGAGCGAGTCGTTCGCGTGGAGCGCGTAGAGCCGCTCGAGCCCGGGGCCGCGGTCAGTGTCGTCGGCAAGCCGTTCGACCTCGTCGGCTCGCCGCAGATCGTAGCCCGTCGCCCAGAGATGCGCCGTATCGAGGAGCACACCAACGCGGTCGGGTGAGAACGGGGCGACGATCCGGCCGAGCTCCTCGAGCGTGACGCCGATGGCGGTCCCCATCCCGGCGCCGTTCTCGACCGCGAGCGTGGCGCTGCCGCGGGCGCGAGAGAGCGCCTCGGCGATCGTCTGGTGGGCGTGCTCGATGCCCGCGTCAATGCCGGCGGCCTTGTGGTTCCCTGCGTGGACGACCACCGGTCCCGCCTCGAGATCGGCCGCCCGTTCGAGCGCCTCTACGAGGCCGTCGGTCGATCGGCGCTTGAGTTCGGGGTCCGACCCGGCAATGTTAATCAGGTAGGGGGTATGAACCAGCACGGGGGAGATGTCCGCGTCCCGGATGACCTCGACGAACCCGTCCCGGTCGCGCGGATCGAGACGGCCGGTCCGCCAGGACATCGGGTTTCCCGAGAAGATCTGCATCGTCTCGCATCCGATGTCTCGTGCGTACTCAGCGGTCGCGGTGAGCGATCTCTGCTTCGGAACGTGGATGCCGAACCGCATTCATTCCCCTCTGTTCATCTGGTCCAATCGACGCTGTCGTCACGAGTTGTGAGCATCTGCTCACCTTCCTCTGATGACCGACTCATGCAGGGGATTCTACCACACGCCGGGGATTGACATTGAAATCATCCTTGCTAACTGGTATAATCTACCATAGGTTACGGCGATTCCGCCAATTCGGGAGAATCGACGTCGGGAGGCATATGGCCAGGTCGTGGTCCGGCCTGGCTGACGGATATTCGTGTGCAATGCACAAGGGGGCGACCCCCAACTCAGCTGACGGCGGGTCCTGCGCGGGAACACGGTCCCGATCGTCAAAGGAGGAGAAGATGGGTCTGGCTCTGAATCGAAGGACGCTGACGGCGACGGCCGTCCTGGCAGTCCTTCTCGTTGCTGGCAGTGCCTTCGCGGGCGTCGTCACGCAGCGCTACGAGTTCGCCGAGCCGACGGTGAAGGAGCTCGACGGCTACCACTCCATCCGCATGGACGGCGCGGTGCACTACGGTGCCCCGGGCGCCCCGGTCCTGCCGATGTTCGGCGCGCGGATCCTCCTGCCGCCGGGCGAGGTGGTCACCGACGTGACCGTCGTCCCGGGCGAGCTCATCGTTCTCGGTGACGGCTTCACGGTCGAGCCGGGACAGGCTCAGTACCCGCTGAGCTACGAGGGTCCCTTCGAGACGTACGGTCCCGATCCCGAGATCTACGGCATCCGGGGGAGCTACCCCGACCGCATGATCGACGTCCCGACCGTCGGCACGTACCGCGGCTACGGCATCGCGACAGCCGCGATGCACCCGGTGCAGTATGAGCCGTCCACCGGTCGTCTCGCGTACTACGCGAGCATGGACGTCGTCGTGACGACGGCTCCGGACGGCGACCAGGGCCGCATGGTCGTCGAGCGCGTTCGCAAGGACGACGCGACGCTCGCGCGCCTCGCTCGCAAGGTCGACAACCCGCTCGATGCAGATGCGTACCAGTCGATCACACGCGCGGCTCCCGCGACGCGGTCTCTCGACCCGGCGGATGCGTACAAGTACATCATCGTCACGACGGACAGCTGGGATGACTACCTTGACGACCTCGTCGACTTCGAGACGACGATGGGTCACAAGGCCGGCGTCTTCCTGAAGAACTGGATCTCGCTGAACTATAGCGGCATCGATGAGGCCGAGCAGATCCGCAACTTCATCATCGACGCATACAACACATGGGATATCGACCACGTCCTCCTCGTCGGCGACGCGCGCGACGCCAACGGCATCCCGCACCGCGGTCTCTACTCGACCACCGACTACGGCGAGACCGACTCGGACATCCCTGCCGACCTGTACTACGGGGCGCTTGACGGCACGTGGAACAGCGACGGCGACAGCTACTGGGGTGAGCCGGGTGAGGATGACCTGTACCCGGATGTCGCGGTCGGCCGCGCGTGCGTGAGCACCGCGAGCGACGTCCAGAACTTCGTGACCAAGGTCACGCGCTACATCAACTCCCCGGTCATCGCTGACTCGGACGAGGGTCTGATGGTGGGCGAGCTTCTCTGGTCGAGTTCGAACACGTACGGCGGCACGTATATGGAGGAGATTCGACTCGGGTCGTCGTCGTGGGGCTACACCACGGTCGGGATGCCGCTGTCGACGATGAACATCGACACGCTCTACGATCTGAACGGTACCTGGAGCAAGTCCACGCTCATCTCGCTCATGGAGAACGGGATGAACTTCGTCAATCATCTCGGTCACTGCAGCACGACCTACGCGATGAAGATGACGACCTCGGACATTCCGTCCTTCGACAACGACGGCACCGTTCACAGCTACAACTTCGTCTACTCGCAGGGCTGCTACGGCGGCGCCTTTGACAACCGCGACACGTCGCCCGGCTCATACGTCGGTGACTGCTTCGCCGAGGAGTTCAATGTCGATGAGGACGGCGCGGTCGCCGAGGTCATGAACTCGCGGTACGGTTGGGGTTACCACGGCGGGACCAATGGTTCCTCCCAGTACTTCCACCGGGAGTTCGTCGACGCCATGACGGGTGAGGGGATCTACCCGCTCGGCGAGATGAACGACGACTCGAAGGTTGACGTCATCTGGAACCTCAACTACGGCGCGAACCGCTGGGTCTTCTACGAGCTCAATCTCTTCGGTGACCCGGCCATGCACGTGTGGACCGCCTCACCGACGGCGATGAGCGTCTCGCACCCGAGCGGCATGGTCGTCGGCCAGCCCGACGTCACCGTGAACACGGGCGTTGCGGGCGCCATCGTGACGGCCTACTACGACGACTACTCGGTCTACGCGACGGGCGTCACGAACGGTTCCGGCGCGGTCACGCTGTCGCCGAGCCCGACTGTCCCCGGCACGCTGTACATCAAGGCCTTCGCCCACGACCACCTCGTGTACGAGGGGTCGCTTGACGTCGCTCCGGCGGCGGGTCCGTTCGTCGTCTACGACAGCTACGTGATCGACGACGACACGAGCGGTGAGAGCAACGGCAACGGCAACCTCGTTGTGAACGCCGGCGAGACGATCGAGCTGCCTGTGACGCTCGAGAACGTCGGCACCGACCCGGCCACGAACGTCCGGGCCACGCTGACGACGTCGAACGGCCACGCCACGATCCTCGACGACTACGAGGAGTTCGGTGGCATCCCGTCTGACGCCACGGCGACATCGAGTGATGACTACACCGTGCAGATCAGTGGTTCGGCTCCGGACGGGGAGATCGTCTCGTTCGACCTCGACATCGTCTCGGACGACCGGATGACCTGGCTGTCCGGGTTCTCGGTCCAGGTGTCGGCGCCGGCGCTGCTCTACACAGACCACGAGGCCAATGACGATCCGAGCAACGGCAACGGTTGTCTCGAGGCGGGCGAGACGTTCAATCTCGCCGTGTCGATGACGAACGCCGGCAGCGCGACCGCCACGAACCTGACGGCGGCGCTGAGCACGAGCGATCCGTACCTCATCATCAACGACGGGTCAGCGGGCGCGCCGTTCATCAACCCCGGCGGCACCGGCGAGTTCGGTGACTTCTCGCTGACGCTCAGGCCGGACTGTCCCGAATTCTACGAGATCGACATCGATGTCGACATCACGGGTGACTGGGGCTTCACCGCCAGCACGCAGGTGTCCATTCTCACGGCGGGCGGCGACTTCGCCGACGACGTCGAGGCCGGCGAGGGCGCGTGGACGCACGACAACGTCACCGGCGGGTTCACCGACGAGTGGCACATCGACACGTACCGCAGCCACACGTCCAGCCACAGCTGGAAGTTCGGCGGAAGCGGATCGGCCACCTATGCGAACTCGGCGGACGGTGCGCTCTACACGCAGGAGCTCTGCATCGGCTCCGGCGGCGAGATGACGATGTGGCACTGGATGGCTGCTGAGGAGGAGAGCTCGACATGGGCCTGGGATTGCGGCCTCGTTGAGATCACCAGCAACGGCGGTGCGACGTGGCTCACGCTGGTCCCGAACGGCGGTTACAGCCACCAGAAGAACGACAACACGGCCAACCCGCTTCCCGAGGGGACGTACTGCTGGTCCGGCAGCTTCAACTGGACGCAGGAGACCTTTGACCTCTCGGGCTTCGAGGGTGAGACGGTCCAGATCCGCTTCCGGTTCGCTTCGGACGGCTACGTGACCGAAGAGGGCTGGTACGTGGACGACATCCAGATCACCAGCACGGGCGGCGGCACGGGCGTGGACGATCCGATCGTCCCGATGCTCTTCACGCTCAAGCAGAATGCGCCGAACCCGTTCAACCCGACGACCGTGATCGCCTACCAGCTTCCGCAGACCGCGGACGTGACGGTGGAGGTCTACAACATCGCCGGCAAGCTCGTCCGCACGCTCGTGGACGAGGAGCAGGACGCCGGATTCCGTTCGGTCGTCTGGGACGGCACCAACGACGAGGGCATGGGTGTGGCGAGCGGTGTCTACATGTACCGCCTCCAGGCCGGTGACGAGGTCGCCCAGAAGCGGATGGTGCTGCTGAAGTAGCTCAACCGTTCCAACTACCGGGGCGGCGAGCCTTGTGATAGCATTCAAAGGCTTCCCGCCCCGGTTTTCTTTGTCTTCGCGGTACCGCGTACGGGGCCGCAACCGAGTCCAGGCACTCCCGGAGCACACCATGGTCGTCGAGGTCAACGGTCTGGCATACCCGCGCCACGTAACGGAAGAGGTCGATCTTCTCTCGCGAGCGCTCGGAGCGGCCGGACGCGTCTATCTCTTCCTGGACTACGACGGCACGCTCGTGTCGGGGCCGAGGGGTGACGCGATCCGCCCGCGGCACTCGGTGATCCGACGGCTGACACAGCTCAGCGAGGTCGAGTCGTTCTCCGTGTTCATCATGAGCGGCAGGCCGGTCGAGGAGCTCCGGCGACTGGTCGGGATCCCGACGCTCGGGTACATCGGGCAACGCGGGTTCGAGATCAGCATGCCGGGCCGGCCGGTCCTGCACCCGGTCGAGGGTGAGACGGCCGCCTCGGTCCTGCATCATGTCGAGCTCGAGGCGCATCGAGCCCTCGAGTCGCTCGGCGGCATTGAGATCGAGAATCGTGGATACGGACTCGTCCTGCACACGGCGGATGCCGACCGGGACGTTGCCAGCGACGCGATCCAACGGTTCACCGCCACCGTGCGCCGTGTCGACACCGCGTCGTCACTCGAAGTGCTGTACGGGGATGGCGTGGTCGAGGCCCGAATGGCCGGGTGGGGGAAGGGTGACGCGCTCATCCACATCCTGCGGGAGGCCGATGTGGACAGCGCCCTCGCCATCTACGTCGGTGACGACGTGACGGACGAGGACGCTTTCGAGGCGGTCGCGATGTGGGCGGACGATGGTGAGCCGGAGGTCCCCTGGTTCGCTTCCGCTGAAGAGGGAGAGGATATCCCCGGTGCCGTGGGCATCCTCGTGGCGAACAGACCCCGTCCGACCGGCGCCGAGCTCTTCGTTCGCGATCCCCAGGAGGTCTACGAGTTTCTTTCGTCGCTCTCCGCTATCGCCTCGACGCTGTTCTAGTCCTTCTCTCTCCTGACGATCATCACGGAGCACTTCGCTCCGGCAACGACCGCGCTGCCGACCGAGCCGATCTCGCGGGATCCGTCGGTCGACTTCCCGCGCGCCCCAAGTACCAGGAGCTCCGACGAGAGCTCGTCCGCCAGTTCGAGGATGGCCTCGACGGGGTGCTTCCCGGACACGAGCCGGTGCTCGGCCTCGACGCCAAGCTCGCCCATCAGCTCCACCGCGCGCTCCAGGATCTTCTCTCCATCCTCAAGGATGGCATCGCGCAGCGGCCCGACGAGGTCGTCGCGGTAGTGCTCGGGGAGATGGAAGACGTGACACACGACGGCCTGCGAGCTGTGCGCGACGGCGAGCTCTCCGGCGGCCCTGACCGCGAGATCCGAACTCGTCGATCCGTCAACGGCCACGAGGATCCTGTCAAACATCGCATACCTCCATGCCGGAGCGCCCGGCAAGGCTGGAGTTCATCACTTCCCACCCGCCGCCTGTGACTCTTCGCCGCCCTCGGACACCTTGACGGCGACCTGTTGGTCGCCGCCGGCGAAGTGCAGGGTTCGCTGCGGGAACGGGATGGATATGCCCCGTTCGTCGAACGCCTTCTTGAGACGACGGCGGTACTCGCGGCCGATGCTCCACTGCTCGATCGGCTGCGTTGTGAACTGCGCGCGGATGACGACCGCGGAGTCGGCGAAGTCCTGAACACCGAGCACCTCGAACGGTCCGATGATCTTGTGTCCGATCTCCTCGTCGCTGTTCATCGTGTCGCCGACCTCCTTGAGGACGGCAATCACTTCGTCAACGTCCTCCTTGTAGGCGACGCCGACGTCGATGACGAACTTCGAGAACGTACGGGTCATGTTCGTCACGACCGCCATCGTGCCGTTCGGGATGAGGTGAACCTTGCCCTCGAGGTCCCGGAGCGTCGTGGCGCGGAGCGTGATGCGCTCGACCTTCCCGGCGACACCGGCCGCGCTGATCACGTCTCCCACATCGAACTGGTTCTCAATGAGGATGAACAGCCCCGAGACGATGTCGCGGACCAGCGACTGCGCGCCGAACCCGATGGCGATGCCGGCGATGCCGACGCCGGCGAGCATCGGAGCGATGTCGACACCGAGCTCCCGGAGGATCAGGAGCACGGCGATGATCCAGGTGGCCACCCGGATGATGTTCCGGAGGACCTTCCCCAGCGTCGCCGCCCGCTTCTCCCTGGCATTCATCGTCGACGGATCATCATCGTCGAACAGCCGCTCGGCGCGACGACTCAGGAACGTCGCGACGGTCGTGATGATTAGAGCGCCCACGATGATCGCGGCCACGCGGATCCCGCTCGTCACCAGCCAGTTCTCAGCGTTCTCGATCCTGAAGACCTCTGCCCAGTTGATGTCCATCAACACCTCCGCGTCCGAATCACGTTCGTCCCGGGTCGGCCGGGCCGGGACGAGCGTGCCGTCCGGCCCCCCGGCTGAGCCCCGGCTACTTCATCACGAACTTGCCGTTCTTGTGGATGACCTTGCCGTCGGCGTAGATGGTGCCACCGGCGCGCAGGTCGTTGACGATGTCCCAGTGGATGCCCGACTCGTTCATGCCACCCGACTCGGGGAGCGACGCGCCGAGCGCCATGTGGATGGTCCCGCCGATCTTCTCGTCGAAGAGCGTGTTCTTCGTGAACTTCTGCACGTTGTAGTTCGTGCCGATAGCGAACTCGCCGACGTACTTCGCGCCGTCGTCCGTGTCGAGCATCGCGTGGAGAAAGTCCTGGCCCTTCTCGGCCGTCGCCTTGACGACCTTGCCCTTCTTGAACGTCAGGCGGACGCCGTGGACCTCGCGGCCCGCGTAGCAGGCGGGGAAGGAGAAGGCGATCTTCCCTTCGACCGAGTTCTCGATCGGGCCCGTGAAGATCTCGCCGTCCGGCATGTTCGCCTGGCCGTCGCAGTTGATCCACTTCCGGCCGCCGACCTTGAGCTTGAGGTCGGTGTCTTTCGCGACGACCCGGATGGTCTTGGCCTTGTTGAGCTTGTTGCAGATGCGCTTCTGCTTGTTGTGGATCTTCTTCCACGCGGCGATCGGGTCCTTGAGGTTGACGAGGCATGCGTTGAGGACGAAGTCCTCGTAGTCGCGAAGCGACATCTCGGCGTCCTGCGCAGAGGCGTTGCACGGGAACTGCGTGCCGACCCAACGGATCTCGCCGGCCGACTCGCGCTCGAGGAACCGCGTGAAGAGCTCGCGGTTCGACCGGCTGCGCAGCTTCTGCTTCTCCGGGTCGACGTTCGAGAGCGCCTTCGTGTTCTCGTCACCCCAGATCGTGATGAAGCGGTCGATCGTCTCGGTCTCGTACTTCGAGAGCGGACTGACGTACTCGAGCTGGTGCTTCCTTGCGTTGGAGTAGAAGATCTCGGTCAGGCCGGGGAAGTACGGTCGTGTCGCCGCATAGCCGCCGGCCTTGATGACCGCGCGGTAGACCTCGGTCATCAGCGGCTCGGCGATCGTCGGTCCGCTGATCTGGACGAGCTGCTTCCGCTCGACTGCGACCGAGTAGTTGACCAGTACGTCGGCAAGCTTCGCGTATCTCTCGTCGTACACGTGTTCCTCCGTTCCGTGTATCCGTATCCGGCGGTGTGGTTCATCGCTGTGAACCGTCGCCGGAGCCGTCCGCTCCTCGCGGCGTCCTGGCGCCCCCATGTGCGCCGGTGGCCGCTACCGATCTGCGCTAGTCGAGGACGAACTGGCCATCCTTGTAGATGACCTTTCCGTCGGCGTAGATGCGCCCGCCGTCGCGCATGTCCGTGATCATGTCCCAGTGAACGCTTGATGTGTTCTTCCCGCCGGACTGGGGATAGGAGGCGCCGACCGCGATGTGCACGGTGCCGCCGATCTTCTCGTCGAACAGGATGTTCTTCGTGAACCGCTGGATGTTGTAGTTCGTTCCGACCGCGACCTCGCCGACGAAGCGGGCGCCGGGGTCGGTGTCGAGCGTGGCGTGGAGGAAGTCCTCGCCCTTGTCCGCTGTCGCCTTGACGACCTTCCCCTGCTTGAACGTCAGCTGGATGCCGGTGACCTCTCGGCCGCTCCAGATGGCGGGGAAGGAGTAGCGGATGGTCCCCTCGACCGAGTCCTCGACGGGACCGGTGAAGACCTCGCCCGACGGCATGTTCGTTCGGCCGTCGCTGTTGATCCACGTCCGCCCGGCGACGCTCATCGTGAGGTCGGTCCCCTCGCGGACGATGCGGAGCTTCTTCGCTTGGCCGAGACGCTTGCAGTACTTCGCCTGCTTCCGATGCACGCCGCGCCAGGCGGCGACCGGATCCTTCCGGTGGAGCATGCAGGCGCGGAAGACGAAGTCCTCGTACTCGGGAAGCGACATCTCGGCGTCCTGCGCGTAGGCGTCGCACGGGAACTGCGTGAGCGACCACCGGAGATCACCCGCGGCGGAGCGGTTGCGGAACGTCTGCAACCACGTCGTCTGGGCCTTGCGCGCGACGGCCTGCTTCTTCGGGTCGATACTCGAGAGCGCCTTCGTGTTGTCGGTCGCGCGGATGGACATGACCTTGTCGACGCCCTCGATCTCGCGCAGCGCGAACGGGCATGCATACTCGAGCTGGTGCTTGCTCGCGGCGTCGTAGAAGGTCTCGATCATGCCCGGCAGCATCAGCCTGAGCATCGGGTGACCACCGGCGCGAAGCGTCTCGGCATAGAACTCCCGGATGAGCGGTTCGGCGACGGTCTCCCCGCGAAGAAGGACGGTCTCTCCCTTCTCGACGCCGAGGCAGTAGTGGACGAGGAGCTTCGCGAACTTCTCAAGGCGTGCGTCTCTCACGATGTATTCCCTTCCGGTACATGGTCAGTTCCGGTACGTGGTGTGCCTACTCGTTCCAGGGATTGTACTTCGCAGCGATCGGCATGCGGCGTCCGGTGCCGAAGGCCTTGCTGGTGACCTTGAGTCCGGGCGCCGCCTGGCGTCGCTTGTACTCGTTGCGGTTGACCGCGGAGATGACCCACTCGACCGTCTCGCGGTCCAGTCCGTTTGACACGATGTCCTTCGGTGACGCTCCCTCATCGACGTACAGATCGAGAATCCGGTCGAGCACGTCGTACGGCGGAAGGCTGTCCTGGTCGAGCTGGCCGGGGCGGAGCTCGGCCGATGGCGGTTTCTCGATGGTCGAGACTGGGACAACTTCACCGTCACGGTTCATATGCCGGGCCAGCTCGTAGACCATCGTCTTCGGGACATCCGCGATGACGGCGAGCCCGCCGCTCATGTCCCCGTACAGCGTGCAGTAGCCGACGGCGATCTCGCTCTTGTTCCCGGTCGAGAGCAGCAGCGCGCCGGTCTCGTTCGATAGAGCCATGAGGACGTTCCCGCGAATTCTCGCCTGGATGTTCTCTTCGGTGAGCGTCACTCCCTCGCTCGCCACAAGCCCCTCGAGCATGCGTCCGTAGGCCGTGAGCGTGTCGCCGATCGGCACCGTGTCGATGCGGACACCGAGGTTCTTCGCGAGCGCCTTCGAGTCGGCGACACTGCCCTCCGACGAATACGGTGACGGCATCGTGACGCCGAGCACGTTGTCAGGTCCGAGCGCCTCGGCCGCGAGCGCGCACACGACGGCGGAGTCGATCCCGCCGGAGAGGCCGACGAGGACCGATCCGAAGCCGCACTTGGCGACGTAATCGCGAAGTCCGAGCACGAGCGCGCGATGCACAGAGGCGATGCGGTCATCCGCCGCGAACGAGATGGTGCCCGGCACGCTGGTGTCGACCACCTCGACGCGCTCCTCGAACGATGGAAGGTAGGCCCCGAGCGATCCGTCAGGATGGACGCACAGGCTACGTCCGTCGAAGACGAGTTCGTCGTTCCCGCCGACCTGGTTGACGAGCACGACGGGAACGTCGCTCCGCTTCGCGTGTCCGGACATGAGCCGATAGCGGACCTCATCCTTGCCGGCATAGAACGGGGACGCCGAGAGGTTGATGATGACATCGACGCCCTGCGCCGCGAGATCCGCCACAGGATCTGCGTCGTAGATACTCGTCCGCCAGAGCGACGGATCATTCCAGGCATCCTCACACACGGTGATACCAAGACGGTGGCCGTTGAGCTCAACGACACTGGTTGAGGATGCGGCGTCGAAGTAGCGCGCCTCGTCGAACACGTCGTAGGTCGGGAGGAGCGTCTTGTGGACGGTCGCCTTGACCGAGCCCGCGAGAAGCATGACGGCTGAGTTGTGAAGGCCCTTGCCAATGACGGTGCCGGTCCGGCGGACCGTTCCAACAAGGATCGCGGTCCGCGGGTAGCGGGCGGAGATCCCCTCGAGTCGCTCGAGGGCGTGTTCGGCTGCGTCGACGAACCAGTCTCGTTCCAGGAGATCCTGCGGCGGATAGCCGGTGAGGTAGAGCTCGGGAAGGACCAGGAGATCCGGAGACGCTGCGGCCGATGACTCGAGAGCCTGCTCGATCTTCGCCAGATTCCCGAGGAAGTCCCCGATGGTGGGGTTGAGCTGGGCGATCGCGATTCGCATCTCACGTGCCTCCTTGCGCCGTGCCCGGGTCCTCCCGGAGAGCCGGGGGTCTCGAGGCGGGCGCCCCGCCCGCTGCGTCGCACGATCCCGAGCCCCGGACGCCCATGATACCGCCCCGGGAGTGCTGGTTCCAGCAGGAATGGCCCCGGATACGCCGGTTTTCCGGGCACCTGCGGGCCGGGAGCATTACACAGATGGTGGCACATGTCTTGCAGTATTTCGGTCTGCGAGGGTGCATCATCGGAATTCCTGAAGGGGGAACCAGTCATGTCCAGTCCATCAGTGTCCGGCGTCCGTCGGACGCCTTTCTTCCGGAGGCGCCGGAGTGTCTTCCGCGAGCTGCTGACCTCGATGCTCGCGTTCGGCATCGGTGTTGGCGTCATCTTCCCGCCGTTCGCCGCATGGTCGCTTGGCACCGCCGACGCGATGTCGCTGAAATTCTATGCGAAGTGCCTGGCGGCCGGGCTGACCGTTGGTGGTGCGAACTTCCTGCTCTTCCGCATCCTCGTGACGCGCGAGATGCGACGCGTTGTCGATGGGATGACGCACATCAACGAATCCGTGGCGCAGGCCGAGGGGACGGGTGGGGAGTGCGCGGGAGACTGCATGCTCGACGTGACGAGCGACGACCTGATCGGCGAGATGTCGACCGCCTTCAACGGCATGGCCGAGGCGATCGGCCGCCGCATCTCGGTCGAGAGCACGACGCGCGCGCTGTTGACCGAGCTCTCGGGGACGATGGACCTCGAGGTCGTGACGGACAAGATCCTCAAGGGGCTTGCCGGCATCTGCGGTGCGAACGCAGGCGTCCTGTACGCAGACACCGGGAGCCGGATGGAGCTCATGCAGACCTTCGGCATCGACGTGACCGACCAGCTCCCGCACGTCCTCGACGCGAAGCAGGGGCTGACGAGCCGCGCGCTGTCGACCGGCAACCCGCTTCACATCGTTCCGGAGCGGGACGGCTTCTCCTGGTTCAACACCTCCACGCCGTTCGGCGGGATGCGGCCCAAGTCGATCGGTCTCGTGCCGCTGATGGCCGAGCAGCGGGTCGTCGGCCTGGTCGCGCTCTCCTGCGCGAAGGGCGAGCTCGACGCCGGCCAGCGGGCGCTTCTGGAGACGATGCGCAAGCAGTCCGCGCCCTACCTCTCGACGGCCATCATGCACCGCAAGCTCGAGGACCTTGCCGCCATCGACGAGCTGACGCACCTGCTCAACCGCCGATTCGGCATGCGCCGTCTGGCGGAGGAGTTCTCGCGCTCGGTCCGACATGGCGTGCCGGTCAGCGTCCTCATGCTCGACATCGACAGGTTCAAGGACTTCAACGACACCTACGGTCACGACGCTGGCGACGCCGTGCTGGTCGCCGTGAGCCGGGTGATCGAGGACAGCGTCCGCTCGGGCGACATCGCCTGCCGATACGGCGGCGAGGAGCTGGTGATCGTCACGCCGGGCATGGGTCTCAATGACGCGGCGGCGATGGCGGAGCGCATCCGCAGGGTCGTCGCGAGCACGAAGGTCAAGTGGGGCAAGCAGTCGCTCTCCGTCACGGTGAGCGTCGGCGCCGCCTCGTGGCCGGTCGTCCGCGCCTCGACGCCGGAGGAACTCGTCTCGTTCGCCGACCAGGCGATGTACGAGGCGAAGCACGGTGGACGAAACCGCGTGGCGCTCAATGACGGCGACCGCGTCATCGAATCGTCGGATGTGAAGGCGGGAGCCACCGAGAAGGGAAGGACGAGCGCGCGTCCGAAGCGAGGCAGGCCGACGAACTCGACAGGGCGTTCGGAGAGACGGAAGCCCGGCCGGCGCCCGGCTTCCGGAACGGACCAGAGGCAGGAACGGCGTCCGAAGCCGGATGGGTCGGAGGGGAAGAGGCCCAAGGGAAAGAAGCCCGAAGGACAGACCGGTGAGTCGCCTCGGGGCGACGCCTAGACGTCGCGACGGCGTTCCCCAAGGAGGATGATGTTCCGGAGTTCCTCGGGGTTTCGAGCCTTCGCCCAGCGCTCATCGAAGTCGGGCGCCTGCGTGATCTGCGCGATGTGCATCAGCGCGCGGAGGTGGTAGTTCCGCTCGTCGCGCGAACCCATCAGGACGAACACGGCGTGCACCGGCGGCATCTCGTCGTCGAACGAAATGCCCGGCTTCGACCGCGCGAGCAGGATGTTGAATACGCCCTCTCCCTCGACGACGATGTGGGGGATGGCCAGACCGGGGCGGAGCGCCGTTGTCGACTCCGCCTCTCTTCGTTTCAGGAGCACCAGGACCTCTGCGGGGTCCATTCCCAGCTCGAACCCGAGGATCTTCGAGATCCGCGCGAAGAACGCATCGACTCCCTCCGCCTGGTCGATATCAACGACCGTCCCCGCCTTGATGAGCGAGTCGAACCGATCCTCCACGATGCTGTCCCGCTCCTGAAGAATTCCCCGGAGCTCCGTCTCGAGCGACGACGTCGCCAGCTCGCGCGATGTCACGCGCTGGACGATCTGGATGAGCGCCGAGTCGCGCGTCTCGTGAATCCCCGTGTACAGGAAATACCACAGCAGGCTCACCAGGAAGAACCCTCCGGCGATGGCGAGCGGGACGATGCCCATCTCGAACAGCAGGAATGCGTAGACCAGGACCGCCGCGATCTGCACCCAGGGATAGAGCGGAGAACGGAACGTCGGCCGATATCCCTGCATCCGGCTCTCGCGCATCATGATGACCGAGATGTTCACGAGGAGGAACAGCACGATCATCATGGTGGATGCGGTCTTGACCAGCGTGACGAGATCGAGGAACACGATGACCGTGATCATGAACGCGGTCGTCACGAAGATGGCGATGTGAGGGGTGCCGCACTTCGTGTTGACACGGCCGAGCTCTGAGGGAAGGAGCTTGTCTCTGCTCATGGCCATCGGTGTGCGTGACGCAGAGAGGATCCCCGCGTTGCCGGTGGTCGTGAAGGCGGTCAGCGCCGCCAGCGTGAGGATGATCAGCCCCGGCGCACCCGCGACGGCCTGGGCGGCGGTCGAGAGCGGCGTGCGCGACCCGGCGAGGATCCCGTCGTCGAGTACGCCGATCGTCGCGAACACCGCGAGCACATAGAGCGTCGTGACGATGCCAAACGCGAGGAACATCGCGAGAGGGACATTGCGTCCAGGGTTCCGCACCTCCTCGGCGATCCCGGCGACCTTGGTCAGACCACCATACGAGACGAAGACCAGGCCGGCCGTCGCGAAGAGCGCGGTGTGCCCGTGCGGCATGAACGGCTCGAAGCGCGTGACCGACACCTCCGGGAGCCCGACGACGAGGTAGTAGCCGATGGCAGCGAGAAGGCCGATGACGAGAATCGACTGGAAACGTCCTGCGTGTCTCGCGCCCACGAGGTTGATGACCATGAACAGGATACAGAGCCCGCTGGCGATGGCTTTGATCTGCCAGGCCGAGATGTCGGGGAAGAGGAGGATGGCGAACGAGCCCATGCCGACGAGGGCGAACGCGGACTTGAGCGAGAGCGACAGCCACGAGGCCATGCCGCCGATGGTCCCGAACGCGCCGCCGAGGCTCCGTTCGATGTAGAAGTAGGTCCCGCCCGCCTTGGGCATGGCAGTTGCGAGCTCGGCCTTGCTCAGCAGCGCCGGGATGATGAGAATACCGGCCAGTATGTACGCGAGCACAGACGCGGGGCCCGCCTTCGCGAACGCGATGCCTGGCAGCACGAACAGTCCGGAGCTGATCATGGCTCCGGCCGCGATGCAGAAGACGTCGAGAAGCGTGAGCTCACGCTTGAGATCAGACACCCGCGTGCTCCTTCGCTAGCGGCGTCTCAGCGCGCCGCCGAGGATCCCACCGACCATTCCGAGAAGACCGAAGTAGAGCAGGGCGATGAAGAACCCGGCGCCCATGACGACGCCGGCGAGTCCTCCCGCCGCGGCGCCCGCCGGCCCCATCGCGAGTCCGCCGATGAACACACCCGATGTCGCCAGGACGATCGTCGCGACGACCGCGAGGAACGTGCCGCTGAGGAAGCCGGCCAGCGCTCCGCGGCCGATGCCGGACGCCATCACGCCCGCGACGAACCCGGCGATCATCGGGCCGACGATGGGAATCTCACCGAGGACGGCCATGAGGATGGCGCCGACCAGGACTGCCAGTACGATCATGGTGCCTCCCTAGAAGATTCCGGAGGAAGCCCGCCGAGCGCGGCCCCCCTCCGGCGTGTCGTCGTGCCTATCCCTTGTTCTCGTAGATCATCACCGGGATCTGGTCGAGGTCCATGAAGAGCGCCCACCAGCCGATGTTGGGGATCTCGGTCTTCGGCATCATGATCTGACCGCCGGCCTCGGTGACCTTCGCCAGCGTGTCGTCGATGCTCTCGACGTAGAAGTAGACGCCGAGCGCGTTCGCCGGGATGTTCTCCGGCTTCTTCATCATCCCGCCCGACGGTTCGGTGCCCGTGTCGATCGAGATGTAGCCGGGCATATTGTCGTACTCAGCGAACTTCCAGTCGAAGACCTTGCCATAGAACTCCTGGGCCTTCGCCGTGTCGCCCACCATGAACTCGAAGTAGCAGAGGCGGTTCCCCATGCTTCCTTCTCCCTCCGTGCTCCCCAGGTGTGTCTCCCCGAGATCACGCCACAGGAACGGATGGCGCGGCGTGTTCCCGGGATGCTTCCTCTGTCGCGATGCTCTATCCGCAATCGACCGCGTGTCCGTCGCCGTCGGTTCCGCGCGTACGACTACACAAGCGGGATCCGTGTTCCCAGTCCGCTCGGCACGTACCCTTCGCCGAACGCCTCCGCGAGCACGAGCGAGCTGCGTTCCCCCGTGCAGTGTGACGGTGCGATGAACTCCACGCCGAGCCGCTGCAGCTTCTCCGCGAGCGCGCCGACCGCCTTCTTGCTGTGGCGCTTCAGGTGGAACCCGCCGATGACCAACCTCACCGGGACGCCGAACTGCTCGCGTCCAGCCTCCACGAGAACGTCGAGCCCGGGATGCGCGCACCCGGTCAGAAGCGTTGCCGCCTCGTCGCCATCGAAGACGAGCGCCTGCTCCGCGCGCCGACCGCCCAGGACACCGGTCGTCGCGACGCCCGGGGCGATCTCGCCACCCTCGCTCACGATGATGGGAGCCGCGCCCGTCCCCTCCACCTGCTCGATCACCTCCGGCTTCACGCCCTCCGGCAGGAACACCTCGATGCGGTGGTTCGCCCTGAGAAAGCCCATCAAGCCGCCCATATGGTCGTCGTGCACGTGTGAGATGACGACAGCGTCTACCTCGGAGGGGGAGACGCGGAGCGCGAGCATGTTGGAGAGAAGCTTGTCGGGACTGGCGCCGGTGTCGAAGAGGATGCGGCGATCGTACCCGAAGACAACGGCCGCGAACCCCCACCCGGTCTTCAGCCCTCGTGTTCTGGCGACGTTGTCGAACACGACGTGGGCATAGCGCACGCGCGCACTCCTGTGTGTCGTGAGCGATGGTCAGGTCATTCTACTGAGAGCGCTGCCGGCACGCAAGGCCTCGTCGCACCGGGGTCACGTGGTGTACTTCGACATGATCGTGAGCTCGGAACGCTCGAACCACCCGGCCTTCCGCCAGAAGTCGAGGGCGCTCTGGTTGCCGCGGAAGACGAACAGGTGGCACTTGGCGATCCCGAGCGCGCGGAGCTCGTCGAGGCAGCGCTCCGTGAGCGAACTGCCGAGCCCGTTGCGCCGGTACGACTCGGCGACGGCCAGGTGATGGATGTACCCGCGCCTGCCGTCGTGACCACAGAGGACGGCGCCGACGAGGGCTCCCTCGTCTCGCGCGACGAAACACATGCCCGGGTTGCGCTCGATGAACTGCTCGATGCTGGTCGGACCGTCCGCCTCGGAGAGCCCGATACCCTCACAGCGTTCCCAGAGCGTGACCACCTCCGCGTGGTCTCCGGCCGCCATGGGGAGGATTTCGACACGCATATCCACCTCCACTTGATGTGCGGTCGGACCGGGCGGGTCCGACCATCCATCGACCGCGGGGGCGACGTGCGCGGTCGGTGGTCCTCTACTCGACCATTCCCAGCTGCGACATGAGGAAGGCGTAGTAGTCGACGTACTGCCCACGGACCGCCGTCATCCTCGCGGCGAGCCCGTGACCGGCCGCGCGCTCGAGCCTGAGGAGAACGGGACGGGCCGTGGCTCCGGCCACCGGCTCCAGCGCCTGCATCCGCGCGGTCATCTTCATCGCGTGCGCCGGGTGGACGCGCGAGTCCGACTCGCCGGCCGTGAAGAAGACGGCCGGCTGCCCCGCGTCCTCCTGGATGCGATGGTACGGTGAGTACGCGTAGATGTACTCGAACTCCTCCGGCACGTCCGGGTTGCCATACTCGGGCGTCCAGATCATCGCGCCGAGGAGCTGGTGGTAGCGGACCATGTCGAGGAGCGGGACGTCACAGATGGCCGCCGCGGCCAGGTCGGGCCGCTGCGCCACGAACGCGCCGACGAGCAGGCCGCCGTTCGAGCCGCCCCAGACCGCCAGCTTCTCCGGACTCGTGTAGCCGTTCGCGATGAGCCACTCGGCCGCCGCGATGAAGTCATCGAATGTGTTCTGCTTGTGCTCGAGCATCCCGTCCTGATGCCACTGCTCTCCGTACTCGCCGCCGCCACGGAGGTTGGTCGAGACGACGATGCCGCCGTGCTCGAGCCACCAGTAGACGTTGCGCGTGAACCCCGGGGTCTGCGAGACCCCGAACCCGCCGTAGCCGTTGAGCATGGTCGGGTTCGAGCCGTCGAGCGGCATGTCCTTGCGCCTCGTGACGAACATCGAGACCGGCGTGCCGTCCTTCGATTCGTACCAGACCTGCTCGGTGAGATACGGCGTCCGGTCGACGGGCGCCTCGACCGCCATGTACTCGGTCATCCTGCCGCTCGGGATCTCGTACCGGTAGACGGTCGGCGGGAAGAGGAAGGAGCTCACGAGCAGGAACGCGTCGTCCTGACCCCAGTCGGCGGTGATGTCCACGAGCGTGCAGTAGTCGGGGAGCGGGATCCGGCGGAGCATCTCGCCCGCGAGCGTGTACTCGCGGAGCGCCGAGCTGGCGTTCTCGAGCGTGTGGACGAGCAGGCGGTCGCCGGCGTCGCGCACCCAGCTGATGTTGTGCTCGCCCTCGGGGATGATCTCCTCCCAGTTCTCGCGCGCCGGGCTCTCGAGGTCGACGTCGAAGACCCGTCCCCGCGGCGCGTCGAGGTTGGTGAGCATGTACATGTGGCCGTCGATGACCGGACCCCAGGAGCGCGCGTCCTCCCCGACGATGAGGGGCGCGAGCTCGCCGCCCTTCTCCATGTCCCGGTAGAGGATGTCGTTGCGGCCGCCGCCCTGGTGGACGTAGACGAAGAGGTAGCGGCCGTCGCGCGAGATCGCCGCGCTCGGCCAGGCGTAGATGTTGTCCGGGTGCTCGTAGACGAGTTCGTCGTTCGCAGTGTCGTCGCCGAGCGCGTGGAAGTAGACCTTGCGGTGGTAGAAGAGCTCCTCGTCCGGCACATCGCCACGCGAGGGGAACCGCGAGTAGGCGAACCCGCTGGCGTCGGGCATCCACGACAGGCCGGCCGCGCGCGTGTTGGGGATGACGTCGTCGAGATGCTCGCCGGTGTCGACCTCCATGATGCGGAGGGTGCTCATCTCGCTCCCGCCCTCGGACGTCCCGTAGGCCAGCAGAGTCCCATCGTACGACGGATACCACCAGTCGAGGCTGACGGGAACGTCCTCGGTTCCGAGCTCGTCGGGATCGAGGATCATCCGCGGCTCGGCATCGTAGGTGTCGCGTACATAGAGGACCATCTGCTCGTTCCATGGGTCGCGCCGCATGAAGAAGAGCCGCCCCTCGCGGTCCCAGAGCGATCCGATGGCCGGGATCTCGAAGAGCTCCTCGAGCCGCGCATCGATCGCGTCGCGCACGGGGACGGCGCCGAGCACCGCGTCGGTGTACGCGTTCTGCGCGTCGGCCCACGCCTGGACCTCTTCCGACTCGAAGTCCTCGAGCCAGCGGTACGGGTCAGCGATGGCGACGCCGTGCACGGTGTCGACCACGGTTTCGACCCGGGTCACCGGAGGGGCCGGAACCGTCGGCGGCGGGGGCGGAGCGACGGCGGACGCCGCGGTGGTCGTGAGGATGACGCACGCAAGGACGCGGACGGACAGCATGGCTGCCTCCTGTGGGAGTGTGATGAGAGAGCGGATGAGGGCGAGTCTCTCGAGCCTGTCAGCCGGACGGCCGGTGGGACACGGGGTCTGCGTCAGGCGAAGCCCATGAGTCCGCCGATCTGGTACGCGGCGAACGCCACGAGCCAGGCGAGCGCGGTCTGGTACGCGATGGAGAACCACATCCAGCGCGCCCCGGCCTCCCGGTAGATCGTGATCACCGCAATGATACACGGAGTGTAGAGGAGAACGAAGAGCATGAATGCGAACGCCGCTCGAGGGGATATTCCGCTGTCGGGCGAGGAGAGGGCCATGGCGAGCGTCTGTCCCGTCTCGTCGCTTTCGGCGTGATAGAGCACGCCGAGCGTGGAGACGACGACCTCCTTCGCGACGAATCCTGTGACGAGACCCACGCCCATCTCCCAGGTGAAGCCGAGCGGCTGGATGACCGGTTCCATGGCGTGGCCGACCCGGCCGATGTAGGTCCTTTCGAGCGTTTCCGCCGAGCGTGCCGCCTCGAGCGCCTCGACCTGGGCTGCCGTCTCCTCGGTCCCCATTGCGAGCAGTGTTTCGATCTCGCCGTCGTAGTCGCGGGAGAGCTCTGTCGCCTGGGGGAACGTGCCGAGGAACCACAGCAGGACCGAAGCCACGAGGATGACCCCGCCCATCTTCTGAAGGTATATGCGCGACCGCTCCCACATGTGAACGAGCAGACCACGGGCGGTCGGGACGCGGTAGGGCGGGAGTTCCATGACGAACGGCGCCGGCGCCGCGCGGAACAGCGTCCGGGAGAGGATGCGCCCGACAACGATGGCGATGATCACGCCGATGACGTGGATCACGAAGACGACCGTCCCCGCGCGTCGCGCGAAGAACGCGCCCGCGATGAGGATGTAGACCGGGAGCCTGGCGCTGCACGACATCAGTGGAACCAGAAGCGCCGTCAGAAGGCGGTCTCGTTGCGACTCGAGGGTGCGCGTTGCCATGATGGCCGGGACCGAGCACCCGAACCCCATCAGGAGCGGGATGAACGACTTCCCGTGAAGCCCCAGCGCATGCATCAGCCGGTCCATGAGGAACGCGGCGCGCGCCATGTACCCGGTGTCCTCGAGAAGCGCGATCCCGAGGAAGAGGATCATGATGTTCGGGAGGAAGATGAGCACCGAGCCGACGCCGCCGATGGCGCCGTCGACGATCAGGCTCGTGATGAGCGATTCCGGAAGGACGCCCGAGAGCCACGCGGAGAGGTTCCCGATACCCGCGTCGAGCCAGTCCATCGGGTACGCGCCCAGTTTGAACGTGGCCTGGAAGAGCAGCCAGACGAACACCAGGAAGATCGGGTACCCGAGGAACCTGTTCGTGAGGACCTCGTCGATCTGGCGTGACACCTTCATCCTGTCGACCGGCTCGCGTCTCTGCGACATGGCGGAACGGAGCGCGCCCTCGACGTACCCGTGACGGCCCTCCGAGATGACCGTCTCCGCGTCGGTCCCCGTGGCCCGTTCGATGTGCTTCGTGGCGCGCTCGACGAGCATGCGGGCGCCGGCCGCCGCATCGTTGTCGGGCGCGATGACCCTCGTGACCTCGGGGTCCTGCTCGATGAGCTTGATCGCCGTCCACCGGGCGGGGAGCGTCTGCTTGAGCTCCGGATGCTCCTCGAGATAGGTCGTCAGCTCGGCCACCATGTCGTCGACGTGCGAGCCGTACTTCACCGGGACGTGTCGGTGGTGCTCCTCCTTGTTCTCCACCAGGGTGATGGCCGCGTCGAGAAGCTCCATGACGCCCGTGCCGCGATGCGCGATGGTCTTCACGATGGGTGTGCCGAGCATCTCGTGGAGTTCGTCGACATCGAGCGCCGCGCCGGACGCCTCGAAGTCATCCCACATGTTGAGGTCGAGCACGACGTCGACGTCGAGTTCGAGAAGCTGCGTCGTGAGGTAGAGATTGCGACCGAGGTTGCCGGAGTCAACGACGTGGATGATGACGTCGGGGTTCTCTTCGAGGATGTAGTTCCGCGCGACGAGTTCCTCAGCGGAGTACGCCGTCAGGCTGTAGGTGCCCGGGAGGTCGACGAGCTCGATTGTGTACCCGCCGTACTCCAGCGTTCCCGACTTCTTCTCGACGGTCACGCCCGGCCAGTTTCCGACCTTGTGGCGCGCGCCGGTCATGGCGTTGAAGACGGTCGTCTTGCCAGAGTTCGGATTGCCGGCGAGGGCGATGGTGATGCGACGGCGGTCCGCCATGCCTACTCATCCCTTCCCGGTCGTCCCCAGCGGAGCCAGCGTCGGCGCCTGCCTCTCCCGTGCCCCATGCCGCAGCCGGGACCGTGCCCCCTCCTGTGGTGGTGCAGCGGAGTGACCATGACGAGCGCGGCCTCCGCCTTTCGAAGTGTGACGTGCGTTCCGCCGACGCAGAACTCGATCGGGTCCGTCAGCGGGGCCGTCTTGATGACACGGACGCACTCTCCCTCGACGAATCCCATGTCCAGGAGTCTCCGACGGAACGCGCCCTCGCCCCGCACGCCGACGATCGTGCCGGCGTCGCCGGGGAGGAGGGTGTTGAGCGGGATCGCGCCGCTACCTGGATTCATGGTGCGCTCCCTTCGCCCCCGAGCAGGTCTCCGCGTTCGGGCAGCCCTGGCAGGCCGGGGAGGACGGTCCGGATCCTGTGGCGGCGCGGATGCCTGTCCACAGGCGGCGCCCCGCTATGGCAAGGGCGGCAACGAGAACGATCGCGAGTATTGCCGTCTGCATCATGACTGAGGTCCCTCGTGTCTCTCAAGGAACAGCGCGAGCCTCGCGACCGTGTCGGGCGAGAGCCCGTGCTCCAGCGTGCACGCCTCGCAGTCGGCCTGCTCCGCGTCGACGCCGAGTACCTTGTGGAGGAAGCGGTAAAGCACGCTGTGTGTGCGGTAGACCTCCGCGGCGCGCCGCCTACCCTTGTCCGTGAGGACGAGCTTCCCGTACCGCTCCTGTCGGACGTAGCCACCGGTCTTGAGGCGACTGACGGCTGAGCGTGCGGTCGGGATCGTCACGTCGCGCTCGGCGGCGACCTGCGAGACGCCCACCGTGTCGTGCCGCTGTGACAACAGGTAGATGGTCTCGAGATAGTCGACAGCGCGTGGCGTGAGCACAATGCCTCCCTGAGCAAGACTCATCTTACAATGTGTGACTACTCTTACTTTACAGCAAGAAGTGTCCCAAGTCAAGCAGGAGAGATGGAATCGCAGTCGTGAGAAGGGGTGTTCCCGGAGGTTCCTGAGATGCGCCGGGGTGTTCAGCAGGGATGTGTGCCGGTCCGCCGCCTAGCGATACATCGCTTTGATCGAACTCCAGGAGCGCTCCTCGACGGGCGACTCGACACAGCCCTGGTCGTGGACGCCGATGAGCTGCCCCCACCCGTTCCCGCCGGGGAGGCAGGGTGAGCTCGAGGCGAGCGTCAGTTCATCGGTCGTGACGTCGCAGAAGAGCGGGTCGGCTGTGAGGTAGGCCGCGGCCCCTCCGGGGAGGTTGTCGCCCGGGGCGTTGCCGTGCGCGCAGCACTGGATCAGCGTCGGTGCGAACTGGCCGTCCGTGAAGATGGTCCGGTCCGCGCAGGGGCCGGTGAAGGCGATGATGCACTTCGTGAGGATCACGAACCACGACTCGACCGTGGCCTTGATGCAGCCGCCCTCCACGGGGGCCGCGTTCCCGACGAACGTGCAGCTGGTGAAGTACGCGCTGGCCGCGTCGGTCGCATGAGCGGCGCCCCCGCCGATGTCCGCGGTGTTGCGGAGGAACGTGCATCCGGTTGCGTCGATGCTGCCGCCGTCACACGTGACGGCCCCGCCGTTGCCGGCGGACTCGTTCTCCACGAAGCGGCATCGCATCACGCGAGGCGCACCGTTGCCCGCTGCAACGAAGAGCGCTCCACCCTCGAGAGCCGCGGCGTTGCCATCGAACTCACACAGCCCGAGCCTCGGGCTGCTGTTGCTCGATGTATGGAGCGCCCCGCCCCGGTCCGCCTCGTTGATGGAGAACGTCGAGTGCCGTACCACCGCGGTCGACCCGCTCGTGACGGCGATCGCGCCACCGTCGCCATCCGTCGCGACGTTGTCCTCGAACCGGCAGAACGCGAACTTCGGACTCGATGCGATGCACCGGACGCCGGCTCCGTTCGCGGAGGATGTGCGGCCCCCGCGGATGGCGAACCCGCGGATGAGGCAGGTGGTGTCCTGCCCGGTGTCGTTGAAGTCGAACACCCGGTGGTCGGGTGCGCCCTGGTTGTCGATGATCGTCCAGGACGAACCCATCTGGCCGATGAGCGTGAGGTTCTTCGTGCCGAAATCGAGGTCGCGGTTGCCGGCGCCCGTGTACAGTCCCGGTAACACGAGGACGGTGTCGCCATCGGCGGCGGCATCAAGTCCCGCCTGGATCGTGAGATGGTCGCCGCCGCCGTTGACGTCGACGACGACGTCGGCGAGGCCCTCGGACGCGGCGAGTGCCGTGATGACAAGAGCAACCGCCACGGCCACAGCCGCCGAGTGAGATGTCGATGCGTATCCGCCGCGCGGTTGCCGTGTGCGCATCGCCGCCTCCACGTGTGACGTGCCTCGCGACAGGAGGGTCTGTGTCGTCGCGAAACGGTGGTCGCGAAGCTGCTACCGGTAGAGCGCCTTGATGGCTCCCCAGCTCGCCTCCTCCACCGGCGACTCGACACAGCCCTGCGCGAAGAGACCCATCTGTCGTCCCCACGGATTCCCGGAGGGCAGGCACGGTGAGTTGGAGGCCAGCGTGATGTCATCGTCCCAGATGTGGCAGAACAGCGGGTCCTCTTCGAGGCAAAGCATCACGGTCCCGCACATCGTGTCGCCGTCGGGGTTCCCGTACGAGCAGCAGTACGTGATGATCGCGTCCCCACCGTTGTCGCAGAGATAGGTGCTCCCCCGGGTCTCGGCGGCCTGCGAGTACGCCATGATGCAGTCCGAGAAGGTCGGGTAGGCATTCGCGGTCGAATGGTAGACCGAGCCGCCCTGGAGCGCCCGGTTCTTCACGATGGTGCAGCCGTAGAAATCCGGGTCGGCGTCCTGTGCGTAGCACGCGCCTCCGGTCGTCGTCGCGAGGTTGTAGGATATGGCCGCGTAGATGATGGAGGGGTTCGCGCGATAACAGCCTATGGCGCCGCCCTGGTCGCCGGAGGCGTTGCCGGCGAAGGTCGCGTGGCGCACGACGGCGGGGTCGGAGTAGTTGAACGCGATCCCGCCGCCGAACCCGGTCGAGCACTGGTTGTTCGTGAACGTGCAGCCCCGCAGGATCGGCTCCGAGTACATCGAGACGTAGACGCCGCCGCCGCTCGAGAGTGCGGTGTTGCCGTCGAACGTGCAGTTGTCGAAGACGGGGTCGCAGTACATGTTGATGTAGACGCCGCCGCCGTTGCCGCCGTAGCTGTGGTTGTTGTGGATCGTGCAGTTGGCGAACTTCGGGTTCGGGTACCCGCCCGGCCCCGTGCCGTCGATCCGGATGCCGCCACCGGGGCTTCCCGCCTGGACGAACCGCCCGCCGCGGATCGTGAACCCGTCGATGAGGCAGGTCGTGTCCTGTCCGCCACCGTAGAAGTTGAAGAGGCGGTGTCCGCCGTCGGCCTCGTTGTCGATGATCGTCGACGCAGCGCCGGACTGGCTGACGAGCGTGATGTTCTTCGTGCCGAAGCTCAGATCGCGGTTCCCGTCGCCCGTGTAGGTTCCGGCCACGACCTCGACCGTATCACCCTCCTGAGCCGCGTCGATTCCCGCCTGGATCGTCGTGTAGGTGCCGCCGGGATCTACGATGATGGTGTCGGCGCCGGCCGGGAGCGCCAGAACCGTCGCCGCGAGTGCCGCCACCAGGATCAGCGCTGTCCGCATCGTGCCCTCCTCCGTCGGTTTCCTTGAACTCCGTTGCCCGCGGTCCGTCCTGTCTAGAACCCACGCGCCTCGCGGAGCATAGCATCAATCTCGTGCGCGCGCTCCTGCTGAGCGATCCAGTACTCGGGATGGCGCTGCTCGTCCAGCTGCTCGACCGTCTTCCCCTGCTGCTCGACCCACGTGTAGTACTTCAGATTGAACCAGCTCTGCTTCGCGTGTTCCGTCCCCTCACTGATCCAGTCGAGCTTCGCGCCGTGGAAGATCGAGGCCATCCGTGCGGCCGCCTCCATCTCGTCCATCGCGCCGTACGTCTCGTCGAGCTGTCTCATCACCGAACCGTAGCGGTCCATCGTGTCGGTCGCAATCGTGAAGACCGACTCGTGGTCGCGCAGACGGTAGTACTTCGCGGTCTTGATGGCGGCGAGGACGTTGCAGACGCCCGAGATTCCCATGATCTCGCTCATCTCGCGGATACTCTCTTCGGGGACGCCGTAGCGCTTCGACATGACCTCCCAGCCGGGCTCCTCTGTGAGAAGCTGGAGACCCTTCTTGCACTCGATGTCGTCGATGCACATGATCGCGTCCTGCTCGAATACGTTGTGGATCCACGTGACGTGCTTGTCACCGATGCCCTGGATGTCGTGGCCGCCGTATCCGTTGTAGTAGAGCGTGGGGCACTGGATCGGCTCGACACCGATGGTCTTCGACTCGTGGAACTCGTGCTTGATCCGCTCCGCCGCCGCGATCGTGCCGGCCGATCCCATCGCCGAAGTGAATCCCGCGATGCGACCGTTGCCGATCCCCTTCGAGTGGAGCTCCTCCGCGACCTCGATGCATGAGTTCCCGGTGCAGTGGTAGTGGAAGCGGTAGTTCCCGAACTCCTCGAACTGGTTCATGATGCGGTTCTTCGGGTCCTTGCGGAGCTCGTTGGCGCGATCATAGATCTCCTTGACGTTGCTCTCGCACCCCGGCGTCTTCTCGTAGCGCGCCCCGAACCACTCGATCTGCTCGAACCGCTCCCGGCTCATCAGCTCGGGCAGCAGCACGAGCGAGTCGAACCCCATCCTCGGGCCGACGTACGCGCCGCCGATGCCGTAGTTGCCGGTCGATGGCCAGACGAGCGTGTGCTCGCCGGGCGTGATGTCGCCGGTGAGCTGGTGCTCCATGCAGACCGAGTAGGTCGCGCCGACCTTGTGGCTCCGCGTGGGGAAGTCCTTGCTGTAGAGCACGACGATGTTCGCGTCGACCTGCGTCAGCTCCTTCGGGAGCACCACGTAGTAGATCCGGCCCTCCGGATTCCGCCACGTGATGTTGTAGAGGTTCCACGGGCTCAGCGGGTCGTCCTTCGCCGCCTTGAGCGCCTTCTCTCGGATGTCCGGGTCGATCCTGTCCGGGTGGAGCATCTCTTCGAAGGTCGGTCCATAGACTCTCTGTTCGGCCATGTATCTCTCCTCACCGCCCGCTTGCCCTCAGGTGGATGTGTGCTGCGTGCCTCGGGGCGCGCGATTGGTTTGTGCGCGTCACTGCGTGCGTCCCGGCAGCGCGCTACATGTTGACGTGGATCTCGAGGATGTCCTTGTCCTCGACGATGTGTTCGACGTCCACCACCTGGCCGGGGAACTTGCCCGAGCCCCAGACGCGGGCGGACTTGAGGTGTTCTGCGAACTCACGGTGGATCTTCCGGGCGACGTCCATCACGTTGCTCCCGCGCGGGACGATGAACGGTTTCTTCATATCCGCGTCCTTGCCCGGCACCTTGCTGTAGATGCGAATGACGTCGAGCATCTTGAAGAGCGCGTCCTGAAGCTCCGGCAGCCCCTTCCCGAGCTCGGCGCAGATCGGGTAGATCTCGAACTCGTCACCGATGACCTCACGGAGGAACTCCAGGTTCTCCTCGGCCTTCGGGCTGTCGAGCTTGTTGGCCGCGATGAGCACCTGCTTGACGTTCCGCGGGAGCTCGTCCTCCTGCGGGTCGTGGACGGGCGAGAGACGGATACTCTTCTGCGAGAGCGCCTCTCGGAGGAAGACAAACGAGTCGACGCAGTCATCGGCCGCGAGATCGACGACGACGATGCCGGCGTCCGCGTTCCTGATGATCTCAGGGAGCCACGTGTCGATGTGCTCCGGTGACAGCGGGGGGATATCGACCAGCTGGATCGTGATGTCCTGGTACGGCATCATCGCCGGCTGGGGGACCCGCGTCGTGAACGGGTAGTTCGCGACCTCGGGCGTGGCGTTCGTCGTCGCCGTGACGATCTGTGACTTGCCGACGTTGGGCGTTCCGATCAGCACGACCTGCGGGGCCTCCTCCTTCGGGACGTGATAGGAGGGACCCGATTTGCCCTTCTTGCGCCCCTGCTTCTGCTCCTGCTTGAGCCGGGAGAGGCGTCGCCGGAGATCCGCCCGGATGTGGTCGGTCCCCTTGTGCTTCGGACAGAGCGCCATCATCTCCTGGATGGCGGCGATCTTGTCCTCCGTCGTCGTCGCCTCGCGGAAGCGTGCCTCGGCGTTCTTGTATGGCGGTGGCAGATTCGCAGGCACTTCTCACAACCTCCTTTGTCGTAACCTACGATAATACCGCCCTCTCGGGTGACAGGCAAGGAGACGGCACACGCAGAGACGCCCCTCCCCGGTCGGGGAGAGGCGCGTGTGATCATCGGGTGCGTGTCGATCGGTGGAGCCGCCGTACCGACTAGCGATACATCGCCTTGATGGCGCCCCATGAGAGGCTCTCGGTCGGGCTGGAGCCGACCTGATTGGCGTAGTCCGCGTCGTCGATATCGCGCGGGTGTGCGCCGGCCTCGGCGAGCACGCTTCGGAGCGCGGTCTCCGGATCCATCTCGGTGACGCTCGGGGCCTCGAGCAGCGCGCCGCACGTCCCCTCGATCGGGCAGCTCGGCGGGAGAACGTTCTCGTCGATGTAGACCGGACCAGGGTTCGATAGAACGAGCGCATCGGATTCATCACTCCCATCGTCCGGGACGTAGTAGTTCTTCACGATGTTGGCGCTCGACCCGTTCCGGATGCGCGTGCCGTAGTTTCCGGCCCAGCCGAAGACCACGTTGTTGACGAAGTCGACGAAGGTCGTGTCATCGACCTGCGGGTTCCGCTCGTCACCGTGAACGTAGAGGTTGTGATGGAGCGAGATGTTGTAGCACCGCTCGGCGATGAGCGAGTTCTTCACGGTGTCCGCGAGAATGCACCACTGGATGGTGACGTCATGCACGTCACGGCAGATGTCGATGTTGCCGTCGCCGGCGCGGCGGAACGAGCAGTGGTCGATGACGATGTGGTGCGCCTCGTCCCAGATACGGAGATTGTCACCGGTGTTGGTGTCGGGGGCGTCGCAGATCCGGATATTCCGGACGACGATGTGGCTCGCGCCCTTGAGGTCGAGGAGGGCGGCGGTGACGCCGGAGTGCGCCGCCGTGATCGTGATGCCGGGGTCCGGCGCTTCGGTCGCGTCGATCGTGATGTGACTTCCGGTGATGCGGACCGTCGCGTCGAACTCGATCGTGCCGCCGACGGCGAACGTGACATAGCGGTCTGACTGCGAGACCGCGTCGCGCAGCGTTCCTGGACCGGAGTCCGCAAGCGACGTGACCACGTACGGCTCGCCACCCTGTCCGCCGACGGTGTCGGTGCCGAAGCCCTCGAGTGGATGATCCGGGAAGCTCGCGCCGGCCGTGGCGGCGAGTGCGAGCACTGCGATGGCGAGTGCCGCCGTCTTTGCAGAACAGCTCATGATGATGGCCTCCTCGGGCGGGCGCGCTGCGGGTCCGGGAGGATGGGCGCCCGAGTCGTGTCACAGGTCGTGTAACGTAGCATGTGGGTCCTAGAACAGCAAGAAACGTACCCCCGCGGGCACGTTCCACAAGCCGGTTCGCGTGCTTGACCCCCCTTCCGGCCGGCACTATAGTGGGAGCACCGGCGGGCTGGCGTCCGCCGAGATTCCCGTGGGCACTACACTTACCGAGCAGAGGGGGAGTCCCTGAGCAACGGGACGCACACAGAGCCGGACGCGGCCGAGCGCGGGGCCGTCGGTCCGGGCGGTCCGATCGGTGTGCCCGGAGGGGCGGCGGACAGCCCGCGCGTCGAGCGGTCGAAGCTCCGCAGCGGCGCGATCTTCTTCATTATCGGGAGCCTCGCCATTCTCGCGGCGACCCTCGCGTTCACAACGGGGGAGGAGACCTGGCACGGCGTGGCCCGGTTCGGCGTCTGGATGCTCGTCGCGCTCTTCGCCCTCGCGGCGCTCAGGACGGTCATCGAGGCGTTGAGTCTGCTCGTCCTCGTCAACCACACCCAGGATGCGGCCGAGATCTCGCTTCGCGAGGCTGTTGAGCTCACCCTCGAGGGCTACTTCATCTGGCAGCTCATCCCCGCGAGCGCGGCCGGCGTTCCGTATCAGGCGTTCCTGCTCACGCGCAAAGGTGTCCGCGCCGGATGGGCGACCGCGGTCGTGGTCGTCAAGGGGTTCATCCCGCCCGTGTTCTTCTTCTGCGTGCTGCTCGCGACGACCGTACTCGCGTTGGTCGGCTGGACAGGACCCGAGGCGTCCATGACGTTCCTCAAGGTGGTCGGTCCGCTCTCCTCGGTCCCGACGCTCTTCCTCATCGCGATCCTCGTCATCATGGTCAGGTTCCCGAGGATGTTCGATCGGATCGTCGATCGCTTCGCGGCGGCCATCGCACGTCGGTGTACCGGCAGGGCCGCCGAGCGTGTCGAGGACACACGCGTGCTGCTCGAGGAGGAGTCGCACATCTTCCGCGAGGCGCTCACGACCATCTGGGGTCGGAAGCGGTGGGTGCTTCTCTGGTGTGTTCTGCTTCTCGTGCTCGCGTTCGTCGCGGAGTTCTCGGTCGGACTCGTCATCCTGCGCGGGTTCGGCTACGGCGGCTCAATCGTCGACCCGTTGCTTCTCCAGAGCCTCCTCAAGCCGATCCTGAGCGCATCGCCGACGCCCGGCTCCGTCGCCGTTGGCGAGGGCGGGTACATCGGATTCTTCGCCGCCTACCTGCCGTCGCACTTCATCGGGATCGCGCTCGTGCTCTGGCGGATCGTGCTCTACTTCGCCCCGATGTTCGTCGGCGGGCTCCTTGTCGCGAAACGTATCCGGGGTGGCGGTCGCGGGGTCTGCGCCCGTGAATCCGCTTGACCCCTCTGCGAGCGCGGGCGTATAGTTCATGTGGCGTCAGTGAACGGTTGCGGTCATGTGTGGACACACTCTTCGTCCGCGATAGCAGACCGCCGGAACCGTCACTCGCAGTGTGAGACGGATGCAGGAGCCGGACCCTTCCGGCTTTCGACCGACCGCAAGTCGTCGGTCATAGAGCCCCCGCAGCGGGGCAAGACAGCGCTCTCCCCGGGGTTGCACGCATCTCGCCCTCCAGGCCGGAGAACCTGCCCGCATCCACGCGGCCTCAGCGCCCGTTCACACCAACGCCCGTGACAGCCGACGAGGACCGCGCGCCCGTGCCAAGCCAGCAGTGCGCCGCGCCCAGGCCGCGCATCGGCCCCTCGCATGGCATCGACACCAAGAGTTCAGACACCGACGGCGGACATGGTCAAAGACACCTACGAGATCGAGACACGGCTCGGCGAGAGCACGCGCACCCTCAGGACGGTCGGCGGTCTCTTCTCCAAGGAGAAGATCGCCACCTCGACGCAGCTGTTGCTCAAGGCGATGCGCGTTCGGCCGGGCGATCGCGTCCTCGACTACGGGTGCGGATACGGCGCGGTCGGCGTCCTGCTGTCCGACGCCGCGCCCGACCTCGATATCCAGATGGTCGACCTCGACATCCGCGCCGTGCGGATGGCGCAGCGCAACATCCACGCGAACGACATCGACAATGCGTCGGTCGTCCTCGATCACACGCTCAGTCGCTTCCCGAACGGACACTTCAACGTCATCGCGCTCAACCCACCCGTCGAGGACGGCACCGAGACCATCTTCGAGATGATCGAACGCGCGCAGTCGAAGCTCCGCCATGGCGGCAGCTTCTATCTGGTCGCCAAGGTGCGCAAGGGTGCGAAGAGCTACATGCGCAAGCTCAACGAGACGATCGGGTCTGCGAAGGTCGTCATGCGGAGCGGCGGCTACTGGGTGATGCGCGCCGAGCGAAGCGCGATCTGTCTGCCGGAGGCGGTCGACCTGACGAAGTACGAACACATCGTCGAAGACGAACTCCGCGGACGCCGCTATCGATTCCACACGTATGCAGGGATCTTCTCCCGCATGGCCGTCGATGAGGGGACGAGGTTCCTCATCGAGACGATGGAGATGCGCCCGCGGCACAGTGTGATCGATATCGGGTGCGGGTACGGTCCGATCGGGATAGCCGCCGCGCACGCTGCCTCGGTCGGCCGCGTCGTGATGGTCGACTGCAACGCGCGCGCCGTCGAGTACGCGGAGACGAACATCCGTGAGCACTACCTCAACCACGCGCGCAAGAATGGCAAGCCGCGCGTCGAGGCCGTGCTGGGCGACCGCTTCGACGCGGTCATCGGCGAGCGGTTCGACCGGGTCATCTCGAACCCGCCGTTCCATGCCGGGAACGACGTCCTCTTCCCTCTTGTGGAGGACGCGCGCGAGCACCTCCGCATCCACGGCCGGCTCTACCTTGTCCTGATGCGCTACACGGGCGTGCAGCGCCATATGCGGAAGGTCTTCGGGAACTGTCACCTGGCGGCCGACAACGGCAGATACGTCGTGCTGATGTCGGAACGGACTCTCTGACGCAACGCGCCCCCCCGGTTTCATCTCTACGACGCGAATTCCGCCAAAACGGCCCTGTCATGGGCCTTTCTCGTTGACCCCCTGTCGGCCGAATGCTACACTCGATGTTCGTGATTGTTCACCCCGGGGATTGGGCCCGGGAGTTGTCGGAAGCGCCACCCTATGGTAGATGGAGGAAAAGCATGGCCGAGTCCGTTGCCGCCTTCATGGAGATGGTCAAGGCGAAGAACCCGGCGCAGCCGGAGTTCCACCAGGCGGTTCAGGAAGTCGTCGAGTCGCTCTGGCCGGTTCTCGAGAAGCGTCCCGAGTATCGCAAGGCGAAGATCCTCGAGCGTATCACCGAGCCCGAGCGCGTCATCATGTTCCGCGTTCCGTGGGTCGACGACAACGGTGACGTTCAGGTCAACCGTGGCTTCCGCATCGAGATGAACAGCGCCATCGGTCCGTACAAGGGCGGCCTCAGGTTCCACCCGAGCGTGAACCTCGGCATCCTCAAGTTCCTGGCCTTCGAGCAGGTCTTCAAGAACAGCCTCACGACGCTCCCGATGGGCGGCGGCAAGGGCGGTTCCGACTTCGACCCGAAGGGCAAGAGCGATACCGAGGTCATGAGCTTCTGCCAGAGCTTCATGTCCGAGCTGTTCCGTCACATCGGTCCGAACACCGACGTGCCCGCCGGCGACATCGGCGTGGGCGGTCGCGAGATCGGCTTCCTCTTCGGCATGTACAAGAAGCTCCGCAACGAGTTCACCGGCGTTCTCACGGGCAAGGGTCTGAACTGGGGCGGCAGCCTCATCCGTCCGGAGGCCACCGGCTACGGCGCGGTCTACTTCGCGGCCGAGATGCTCAAGACGCGCGGCGAGACTCTCGAGGGCAAGACCTGTCTGGTCTCGGGCGGCGGCAACGTGGCCCAGTACACGACCGAGAAGATCCTGGATCTCGGCGGCAAGGTCGTCACCCTGTCCGACTCCGGCGGCTACATCTACGATGACGAGGGCGTCGATCGTGAGAAGCTCGCGTACGTGATGGAGCTCAAGAACGTCAAGCGTGGTCGCATCAAGGAGTACGCGGACAAGTATCCGAACGCCGTGTACACACCCGTCGACAAGGGTCTGGACTACAACCCGCTGTGGAACCACAAGGCGGACTGTGCCTTCCCGAGCGCGACGCAGAACGAGATCAACGCGAAGGACGCGGCGAACCTCGTGGGTAACGGCGTCTACGTCGTGTCCGAGGGCGCGAACATGCCGACGGTCCCCGATGGCGTCGAGATCTTCCTGGACAAGAAGATCCTCTACGGTCCCGGCAAGGCCGCGAACGCTGGTGGTGTCTCGGTGTCAGGCCTCGAGATGAGCCAGAACAGCCTCAGGTACTCGTGGAGCCGCGAAGAGGTCGATCAGAAGCTTCACGGCATCATGAAGGCCATCCACAAGGCCGCCTACGAGACCGCCGAGGAGTTCGGCACTCCGGGCAACTACGTCAACGGCGCCAACATCGCCGGCTTCCTCAAGGTCGCCGACTCGATGATGGACCTGGGTTCCGTTGGCTAGGGTGGACCGAGTGGTCCGTCGAGGTTGACGGGCAGGATGCACACAACACGAGGGGCCGGCGATGTCGCCGGCCCCTCTTCTGTATCGAGCACGTTCGGTGCCGGCACGCTCATGCGCGAGCGCCGGGCAACCCTAGCTCGTCTCGTCGCCCTTGTCCGGGAGGACGGATATCCCCGGCTTCATGATGACGCCGAAGCTGCTTCGGCTGTTGACGATGATCTCGAGCGGATCGTCGAGCCGGATATGCCGGACGTGTTCCGACTCGCTCGCCGGCGCCTGCGCCATCAACCACTCGTCGTCGAGATGCGACGATGGTCCCTCCGCGCCAAGCGTGAAGTAGCCGATCCCGAACGATGTGATGTTCTGGAAGAAGTGTGTTCCCTGACTCGGCTCGACCGTGATGCCCTCCATCTGCGTCTCGACGATGCACCGCGCGCCGGAGATGTGCGACCACGCGACCGGAATGCCCAGCCAGTGGTCGGCGCTACCCCAGCGTCCGGGTCCGACGAGCAGATAGGGGCGCCCCTCGCTTCGGAGCTCCCGGTTGAGTCGGCCGACCTCGCCGGCCATGTCGACGGTCTTCGACCGATCGAACGTGTCCGGTCTCACGAAGACGATATCCCGAATGCCCTTGATCTGTCCGTGCCCGAGCGTGCTCTCCGAGATGCAGATCGTGTCGTCGGCGTGCATCTCGGCGAGCTCGAGCTCCTCTGTCGAGACGTCGAACACGAGCGGTCTGATCTGGAGGAAGGTGAAGTCGTGCGGGACGCCCTCCTCGCGCGAGAGCATGATGGCGAACTCGATCTCCACGTGCGTCGAGAAACCGGCCTGCCCGATGTCCATCAGGAACTCGAGCACGCGCGCAAGCGGGAAGGCCTCGCCGGAGAGTACGCCGGCCATCGTGACGAGCTTGACCCCCTCACGGTAGACGCCCTCGTAGACGCGGTCGTTCTGGGGTGAGTAGACCGAACCGACCGGCGCGAGGGTGTCGTGTTCCATGGCCGTCTCGAGGTCGAGCAGCGCGAGGTTCGAGTCGGCCTCGAGCAGCGGTTCGCGGACCGGCGCCGGCTTGGTCATGTCGAGCGCGTAGAACTCTCGCTGCGCGTTCTCGAGGTAGGTCTCGGGTGACGAGAACTGGAAGAGCCGCCGTGGCTGCGCGGGGGAGAAGCGGACGCAGCGTCCCCCGTCGACGACCATCCTTCCCATGCCGAGCACTGCCGATGCGACACCGTCTTCCGGCTCCAGCCCCTTGACCGGGTAGTAGTCGTACGAGCGCGCCACGCCGGCGATGTCGGGATAGAGGTAGTCACCGTGCCGACGCCCGGTCACCTGCTGGACCACGACCGCCATGCGCTCGTCCTCCAGCCGGTTCGGGGTCGAGTCGATGTAGCTCTTCGAGTCGGCACAGTAGGTCGAGGCGTAGACCAGACGGATGGCGCGGCAGAGCTCCTCGAGACGGATCTCGATGTCCGGGTCAGCGTTCGGGACCATGTAGGTCTGGTAGATGCCCGCGAACGGCTGGTACGACGAGTCCTCAAGCAGGCTTGAGGAACGCACGGCGAGCGGATAGGTCACGCGCTCGAGGAAGGTCCGGAGTTCACTCCGCGTGTCCCCGGGCAGCTTCGCCCCAAGGAAGGCGCTCCGGATCTCGTCGTCGCCTGCGTCTGAGAGCGCCAGCAGCGACAGGTCGTTCTCGCTCATGAACCGCTCGAAGATGTCGGTCGCCACGACCGTTGTCGGGGGTACCGAAATGCGTACTCCCGGGATCCTGTGCTCGACCTCGTACTCACCGATCAGCGAGTTCATGAACGCCAGGCCGCGGCCCTTGCCACCGAGCGATCCGGCGCCGATCCGGGTGAAAGCGCCCTCCTCGTCGAACGTGTCGCTGTAGAACTCCTGGACGAGACCCGCTCGCTCGCGGGCTCGGTACTCCTTGACGGCACGGAGCAGATAGGTGCGAAGCTCAGCCGCGGTCTCGAACGCGCTGGCGCTGATCGGCCTGATGGCCTTCGCGAGGTCGAACTCGGTCCGAGCCATGAGCCACATCGAGAAGTCGTTCCGCCCGGCGTGGTACATGAGCGACTCATCGGGCACCTCGTTGAGCGCATCGACGAGCTCTCTGAGGTTGCCTGCGGTCGCGACGACCTCGTCGTTCGGCATCCGGAACACGAACTCCCCGAACCCAAGATAGGTACGGAGGAACCCGCGAACCTCGTGGAGCAGGGTCGGCGAGCTCTTGTTGATGAACGTCGCCCCGATGTCGCGGGCGACGCCTTCGTTCTCCGGTTCGTTCGAGTGAAGGAGCGTCGGGATGTCGTCGCGGTCGGCATGGATGGCGCGGATGAGGTCGGCGCCGGCGTGCGCGTCGCACTTGCCGTTGTGCGGGAAACGCGCATCGGACATCACGCCGAGGATGTGATCGCGGTACTTCCGGTAGATCTCCCACGCTTCCTCGTAGCTCGCCGCCAGGAGCACCTTCGGCCGCGCCCGCATCCGGAGGAGCCGCTGCATGCGGTTGACGCCCTCGCCCATGAGCGCCTGCGTCTGCTGGACGATCTCGGTGTAGAGCATCGGCAGGAACACCGAGTAGAAATGCACCGAGTCCTCGATGAGCAGGATCACCTTGAGTCCGGAGATGTTCGTGTCGGCCTTGGCGTTGAGATGATCCTCGACCCACTTGATGATCGTCAGGAAGAGCCTCGCGTCGCCGAGCCATACGAAGATGCGGTCGACGCCGAAGTGGTCGTCGCGCGCCTCGAGCAGCGCCAGCTCGCGCGTGTCGTATGCGAGCAGCACGACCGGCAGCTCGGGTTCGATCTCCTTGAGCTGGCGCCCGAACTCAAAGACGTCCATCTCTCCGATGCGCGGCATGGTAATGACGAGATCGGGCGGATCGCGACGGGCGACCGCGATGGCCTCCTCGGCTGTCGAGACCCTTGAGAACGCCGGGGCGGAAGAGAGGTTGAGCTCCTGGTACTCGGAGAACAGCATCTCACCGAGGTTGCCGTCCTCCTGGAACGTGAACGAGTCGTAGAGACTCGAGACGAGGAGGATGTTGTGGACCCGTCGTTGCATCAGTGACGAGAACGGGACACGGCGTCGGCCGCTTGTCCCCGCGATCTCGGCGAGCGTCTTGTACTCCATCGGCTTCCTCTCGTGAGGAGTGGGACATCGCGTGCCTCCCGGACCGGGGTCCGGGAGACACGAGAGAAGTGCTACTCCATCACCGGCAGCGGCGTGGGCGTGTCCTTCAGCTTTCGGAAGAGGATGAGCGAGTTCTTGGGCGACATGATCGCGTCGAACGCGCTCTTGAACTCACCGTACGCCTCGACCGGCACGACCTGCTCCTTGATGGTGATGGTGCGGCGCCAGTGGACCGTGTGCTTGGTCTCATCCCAGATGCACGAGAGCTCGAAGTCCGCATACTCCGTCTCGATGGAGATCGGTTCGGGCACGCGCTCGACGAGCAGCGGTCTCGGGACCAGGATCTTGGCGTGGAACGAGATCCGGCTCGCGCGCTCGTTGTCGAAGGGGAGCTCGCGCTCGGCAAGCGACGGGATCACGGTGGTCCCCGCGAAGCCGTAGGGGTGCGGCGGCACGCGGAGGATCATCATGCCGCCCTGCACGACCGCGAAGTCGGGCGCCTCGATCGTCTGCCGGATCGCTACTTCCTCCATCAGGTTGCTGAGATCGGAGTGCGAGAAGTCGGCCGAGAGCGCTCCCTGTGAGAATGCGCCGGCCGCCTCGTCGAAGAACTTCTCCTCCTCGGTCGGCGTTGCGTCCTTGAGCGCCCGCCGGGCTCGGCGGTCGAAGTTCCCGCGCAGCTGACACGTCGCGCGGACCTTCGCGGAGCCATCCTCGTTGAGCTGGATCGAGAGGTACTTCGTGGAGAGGTTGTCCTCAGGCTCGAAGGCCGGGATCTGGACGAGGTCCCCGGTGCCGTCGTCGTGCACCACCAGCGCCGTGTTGCCACGCCCCCAGGGAAGATGGGTGTACGCGGCGTCATCGACCCTCGGGTCCAGGAAGCGGTATCCGTCCTCCGTCGGGAGTGCGACGATGATCTGGTCGAACTGCCTGAGCGTGGGTACTTCCTCGACGAACGTCGATCGCAGGTTCCTCACAAGCGCCGGGTAGGCTTCGATGCCCTGCGAACGGAGCATGCTGACGAGGAGCACGACCTGATCGCGTGAGTCACCGTACAGGTTCTCGAGCACTGCGCTCGCGTCGTTCGGCTCGTAGCCGGCGATGCCGAGGCTGAGCGCGATGTACCGGGTGTTCGTGGCGACGTCCAGGAAGAGCTCGCGCGTCTTTGCCTCGTCGTCCGCCACCCCGGCCGTGAGTCCGGAAGCATGCTCCGCAACGGGCCCATCCACTTCGACATGCGGGTAGAACTGCCCGGCGAAGAAGGCCGCCACGTCGCCCCATGACTCATACGTGCTGTAGAGAAGCTTCGGGTAGAGCTCGGTCCTCGCCAGCGTGTGTTCTTCGAGGGTCACGCCGGGGACGTCACGGACTATCCAGCGGTCGCCGCGCTCGCGGACGTCACCTTCGAACCCGACCCACCCGGGCACGAGTTCGGTGGTCATGTTCACCCCGTCAGGTACGTCGATGCGGATCTCCTGGTGGACGATCGGGTCTGCCGCAGCGAGATGCTCGATGCCGGTGATGTGTCCGTCCGGTGCCGGGTCGCGCTCCTCGAGGAGCTGGAGCTCCATGGTCGCATCGCGTCCGGCCACAGGGAACGAGATGACCTTCTGGAGCACGTTGGCGTAGATGGACGCGCCCTCGAGGAAGGCCGGGGTCACGTCGTTGATCGCGTCCTCCTCGACCTCGACCACGCGTCCCGTCCTCCTGACCGTCTCACCCTTGACGAACGTGACTCGTTCGCTGTCGCTGTTGTATATGTAGGAGTCGTTGCTGTACGCCTCCCGCCCCATGAGCGTGAGGATCTTCGTCAGCTTGTTCCATTTCGCCTCGTATCCGCCGTCGTCGTCGATCGTGACGAGCTTCTGGATCTTCAGGAAGACGGCTGACGCGTCCGGGTGTTCCTCGAGTCCCGGCGCGTCCTCGATGAGCTGCTGCACGTCGGTGTCGACCCACTGGTCGCTCCACGCGGCCGTCGTGATGAGGGCCAGTGCGGCGAGTATGATGGTCAGGCGCTTCATCTAGCCCTCCTCTCTCTTCAGGACGACCTCGCCGCGCATCGAGCGGCTCGCGAGGCGCGACGCCTCCTTCATCGACCGGTACTCGACGGGGGAGATCTCGAAGGCGTCCACACCGAAGACCTTCTCGTAGGACACCACCGGCACGCCGCCGTTCTCGCCGGCGGGCGTGAAGTCGTACGTGATCGACAGGCTGATCGGTCCTTCCTCGTACGCCACGGCGTCCGGGAGGCTCTCAACGACGTACCCGGTCGGGACCTCGATCATCCCGCGCTCCACGAGCCCGATCGACGTGCCGATCGCGAGCGGGTGATCGCGGTGCGGGAGATTCGTGAGTCGACCGACCAGGAGCCCCGACAGGAAATCGAACGCGCCCGTCGCGGACGGAATGCGGAACAGCACGTACGGGTCGGCGTCCAGCGCGTAGTCGTCGATCTGATACCCGATGGTCGCCGTCCACGGCTCGTACAGGTTGGACTCGTCGCTGAGCGAGAACTCCGTGAGCTCGGCGCCGGGGTAGATGCCCTGCACGGACTCGGTCCAGATCTGCTCCATCTGTTCCTCGTTCGTCGCGCTCGCCATCTGTCGGAGGATCATCTCATAGATGCCGCGACCCGTGATGACGGCCGAGCCCTTGATCCCGCCGTCGCCGTCAAGAACCCCCGTCTCGGTGATGTCCCCCGAGTTGATCGCCGCGGGGCGGTGGGCGACCTGGCGGATGTCGTCGCCCTCGGGTGTGAGGTGGAGCACCCAGCGGTCACCGACGTAGCTCGCGTCGATCTCGCGGTGATGCTCGATGGTCGGGTCGAAGTACCGGTAGCCGCCCATCTCATCCTCGATGGCGACGATGCCGTGTTCGAAGAACACCGACGGCACCTCGGTGTCGGTCGCGAAGCTCGGGTTCACGAGAACCACCCAGGCCGGGACGTCGATCTCGCCGAGCATCGTCACCATCAGCACCGCCTTGTCGCGGCAGATGCCGTACTCCTTCTCGAGCGTGTAGGCCGCGGTGTGCGGCTCGAGGAACGCGCCGCGGTCCATCGCCAGGCCGAGGTATCGCACGTTCTCCATGATCCAGTAGTGGATCTCCGTGATCTTCTCCTCGGTGGTCTCGAGGCCCCTGGTGATCTCGGCGGTGAGCTCCTTGACGGAGTCCTCCGCGATGCACTTCGTGCCGAGAAGGTCGTACCCGAACCGCGAGAGTTCGGGCCACGTCTGGATGCTGGATGCGAGAACGCGGGTCGCGACCTGCCGGAACGGGACCATCCCGACCTCGGGCTCGAGCTGCTCGGTGTTGGTTGCCCTCCACGCGTACGTCGTGCGGCCGTCCCCCTCGCTCTGAAGGAACTCGACGTCGCCGTTCTTGACCTCATGAACGAGCGGCATGTCGGACGGACCGGTCACGGTGGCTGAGACGTCGAGGATGGGGGCCGTGTACTGCATGAAGAAGATGCCGCCGAAGGCGTCCGCCAGGAGCGGCGCGTTGATCTCGGCGGTGATGCTCTCGATGGCGTCGCCCACCTCGAGTCCCGGGAAGACGACCGTCTTCTCACGGAAGTCGGACTCGAAGATGTTCATCGCGGTGACCTGGGGTGGCGTGCCGTCGGTGATCAGGTCATCGCCGACCACGATCTCGGTCCCGTCGGCCTTGATGATCCGGATCAGGATGATCTCGTGGTCGGTGTAGCGCCTGTGATAGCTGAACGACATGTCGCCGTTGTCGTCCACACCTTCCTCGGTGATGAGCTTCGTGAGCTCGTGGTCGTACTGCACGTACGAACCGTCGTGCTCGTACTCGACCGTCGTGTGAGCGAAGACGACGATCTCGTTCGCGTTCGGATACTCATCCGTGCCCCCGGCGCGTTCGAGGAGATCGATGGCCTCATCGAGGGCGAGTGGCTCCGGCGCGTCGAGTGCGACGGCCGGAAGCCAGAGGAGGCAGAGGGCGAGGCCGACGAGAAGCGGTGTCGCGCGGCGCATGGTGGCTCCTTTCCTGTGCGTGCGTGGGAGTTGTCTCCCGTGTCGTTCGGTCGCGATGATCCATGTACCCGTCTGATGCAACGAGGGGCGGCTGCGTTGTGCGCGCCGGCCGAACCTCCATTATGACGGCTTGGATGAGAGCGGGCAAGGGGGGCTGGCATGCGCGATGCACGCAAGAGAGTCGAGAGTGCTTCGTGGCTTTCCCCGCGAGTCCTGTGCTACCATCCGGGCACGCTTTCGAGGATCGTCAGCTCGCCCGGCGCGAACCTTCAGGCTTCTGAGCGCAGCCGGGCGGGACCGCCCTGTTACATTCGGAACGAGGTGCGTGTGTGATGCGAACCACAGCGAGAGCAACGAACGGCCTATACTGCCTCTTCTTCATTATAGCATGTACAACACTCCTTCTCAGCGTCGCCATCGCGGGGGCCGAACCTCCGGTTCCCAGCGCTCCGCCGGCCGGCGAGCTGACCTTCGACATCCCGCTCGAACCGTGTCTGGTCGAGGAGGTCGTCGAGCTCAAGATGCAGTTCGTGCGCGGCGTTGCGACGTCCGCCGTGGGCGTCGCCAGTGAACACGGAATGGAGAACGCCGAGACCGTCGTCGGCGCGGCCGGTGAGCTGTCGGCCGTCGCCAACCGGATCTCCGCGAGCATGGCGAGCATCGGTGCGTTCGATCCCACCTTCGGCATCGAGGGGATCGCTCCGATGATGCCGGCGCAGGGCGCCATCCGGGACACGCTCTTCGGACTCGTCGTCTGGCACGAGACCGTGACGGGGAAGAGCCGCGAGACGGCGACCAGCCTGGAGCGGATCGTGCGGTCGCTCGGGGATCTCGGCAACCGTTCGCTCAGAATGGGGCGTGACATCGGCCGCGGCACGGAGCCGGTCGAGAGCTCGGATGGTGTGGACTACGTCCGGGTGGCAGAGAACACGGCGGATGTGATGAGCGCGATCGCGGAGCTCGAGCTCGTCGCCGCGGATGCCGAGAGCGCCGCCGTCCAGCTCGAGCAGATCGTCTGGAACATTCGCGACGGACGGAACGTGACGAACGGCTCGCGCGTCGACGAGGAATGGGCGAGCGTCCAGTCGGCCACGTCCGAGATTCGAAGGCTCTCGTCGCGCATCGCCCCGGCGGCGACGTCGCTTCAGGGCTCGAACTTCACGTTCCTCGGTCTCATGACGGCGGTCGACGGAGTGTCGCGACACGCGGACATGATCGCCGCCCTCCCGGAGGATGCACGCGGGACGGTTCGGCTTCCGTGGGACGCGATGCAGACCGACATCGATCTCGTTGAACCGCTCAAGGCCGACATCATCGATCCGACAGAGGAGCGGGGCCTCTACCCACAGGATGCGCTCGAGGACGTGAAGGCACTTCTTCTGCCGGTCGTCGAGTCGAACCGGCTGCTGGCCGAGCGGGCCATCGAGTACGCGACCACCCAGGTCGCCACGTACGAGGACCGCATCGTCGCGACCTACCGCACCGTCGTGGGGTACGAGGCGGCTGAGACGGACCGCGACCAGCAGAGCGCGCTCGAGCAGGTCGAGGTGCTGCTCCGCACGAACATGGAGCTTCAGTCCGCGCGGATGGCGGCACGGGCGGCCCGCGAGTGGTACGCCGACGGGCTCGCGAAGCAGGCGGCCGGGTACTGCTCGGAGAACAAGGCGCTCATCGCGTACAAGAACGCGTGGGTCCATGCGCTCAACGCGGGCGCCGCCGCGCAGCGGGCGCTGGCGGAGGCGGGTTCCTGATGATCCGTGGGGTCTTCTTCGACGCCGGCAACACGATCCTCTTCCCGGACTACGACATCTATCGACGCATCGTCGCCGAACTCGGTGGCGATGCGTCTCACGATGAGGTCGTCGCGGCCGAGGCGCACGCCCGGGCCGCGTTCGATGATGCCGTCGCCCGCGCGCCGGGGAAGAACGTCCACGGCTTCTGGCCCGTCTACTACGAGCCGTTCTACCGATACCTCGGGCTCTCCGGGAACGCGGTGGAGACCGCCATCGCGAACACGAAGGCGGTCAACGACATCGACCCGGGTATCTGGCGAATCCCCGTCGACGGGTTCGGGGATGTGATGGACGAACTCGACCGGCGCGGGATCGTCACGGGGATCATCTCGAACTCGGACGGCAGGCTCGACCGCCGGATGCGGAGGATCGGCATCCGCGACCGGTTCTCCTTCCTGATCGACAGCTGGGACGTCGCGGTGAGCAAGCCCGACCCACGGATCTTTCAGGAGGCGCTCAAGTGCGCGCCGCTCCCGCCGGAGTCGGTCATCTACGTCGGCGACTACTATGAGGTCGACGTCGTGGGGGCGAGGGGCGTGGGGATGCACCCTGCGCTGTTCGACCCGTACGGCGCGTACCCCGACGCGGACTGTGCTATGATGAAGCGGTTCGCGGACGTGCTCGACATCGTCGACGAACTCTCCGCTTGATTCAGACGCCCTCCCCGAACCATCTTGTAGGAAAGCGCGCCCCGGTCCTGCGGGGGCGTCGGCATCGTGAACGACCGGAGACACCCATGAGACGCTCGTCCCTTCTCGTCGGCGGCATCGCGGCGACCGCCTTCGCCACACTCATCGCGGGTCAGGCCATCCGCGGGGTCCCGACCCCGCTGGCGTGGGCCATCCGCATCGCGACCCTCGTCTTCGCCATCATCGTCCACGAGGTCGCGCACGGTCTCGCCGCCGAGAAGCTCGGCGACCCGACCGCGCGGCGCATGGGGCGTCTGACGCTCAACCCCCTCCCGCACATCGACATCTTCGGGAGCATCATCATCCCCGGGTTCCTGCTCATCACGAACGCTCCGTTCCTCATCGGGTGGGCGAAGCCCGTGCCCGTCGACATCCGCCGGTTCGAGGACCCGCTCAAGGGGTGGGCCATCACGGCGCTCGCCGGTCCCGCGGCCAACGTCGCGCAGCTCGTGGTCTACGTGCTGCTGTTCCGGCTCGCGGTCATTGTCGGGCTGCCGGTGTGGGTCGGGTACCTGGCCCTGTCGGGGGCCGGCATCAACCTGGTCCTCGCGGTCTTCAACCTGATCCCCATCCCGCCGCTCGACGGCTCGCGGATCGTGGCGGCGCTCCTGCCGTTCGAGATGGTCCGGCAGTATCTGTCCATTGAGCGATTCGGGTTCATGATCATCCTCGGACTGCTCTGGCTGAACGTGCTGGACCCGCTCTTCGCCCTGATGGGCAGATTCCTCAACTTCCTTCTGTTCTTCTAGTTGCACGGTCGGATCTTCTCGTAACGCGGTCGGAATCCCCGGACCCCCCACGGCATCCAAACACGTGCACTCGGGGAGTGCACGGGGACCTGAAGATCCGTGGGACTGAGTGTGCGCAGCATGTCACGGTGAAGCAGGTCCCCACTTTTTCTCCGAGCGATGACACGGGTTACGGAGGGCAGACATGGACGCTGGGAAAACAGACATAGCCAGATCGCTGGATATGACCGGCCTCTTCTGCCCCGAACCCGTGGTCCAGACGAGCACCGAGATCGAGGAGGTCGAGGTCGGCCAGGTCCTGGAGATGCTGGCGGACGACCCATCGGCTCGGTCCGATATGGAGAGCTGGTCGAAGCGGACCGGTCACGAGCTCGTCAGCGTGGAGGAGGAGGACGGCGTCCTCCGGTTCCTCATCAGAAGGACGAGCTAGTCGCGCCGGCTCTGCCACGGGCACGGATCCGCCCGTTGGGACAGAGACAGCGCGAGCGATGCACGAGACGATAGACGCTGCCCGCTGGGATAGGGAGCGAGTCGGGTCATTCGGGGGGATGTCCGATCTCGGTCACGAGTCGTCCTTCGGGCAGCTTCTTCTATTGTGGTACCCTGAAGCCGGGTCCGGCGGCGTGCCGGGCCCGGCGACAGGGACGACTCCCGGACGGGAGGTGAGAACGATGGCCGACAGGAAGCGCATACTCTACGTTCAGACATCGGGTGTTGACACACCCGAGCGGACCTACTCGCCGTTGGTGTTGGCGAGGACCGCCGCGGCGATGGGACTTGATGCGACCGTCTACTTCCTCGGAAAGGGCGTCACGGTCGTCAAGACCGGCGAGGCCGAGCGCGTACAGATCGGGAGCTTCCCCAAGCTCTCCGAGGTCCTCAAGCAGGCGGCGGACGCCGGCGTGAAGTTCATGGTGTGCGACCAGAGCTCGCAACTCCTCGGGCTGTCACGCGGCGACTATATAGATGAGGCGGAGGTGGTCGGCGCGGCGACGCTCAACGACATCGCGCTCGACGCCGACGCGATCCTCAACTTCTAGACGGATGGCCCCGGCCGGCGGCCGGGGCCGCTCCGTCGAACGACCGCAGTGCGACGCCGGTGCCGGCGGCTTGCCCGACGGCACCGGGAGCCGACTTCCCGAGCGCGACCACGTGTCGGAGGTGACACATGGGTGAGAAGATCTCCACGAAGGGCTACTTCGACTATCAGTCCGGAATGCCCGTCGACCCGCGTGTGGTCGACGAGATGCTCCCGTTCTTCACGGAGCGCTACGGCAATCCGTCGTCGATGCACGCGGCGGGCGACCCGGTCCGCGAGGGCGTCGAGCTGGCGCGGAACCGCCTCGCCACGCTCTTCTCGTGCGACCCGGCCGAGCTGATCTTCACGGGCGGCGCCACCGAGGCCAACAACCTCGCCCTCAAGGGCGCGGCGATGAAGCTCCGGAAGAAAGGCAAGCACATCATCTCGAGCGTCATCGAGCATCGCTCGGTCGTCACGCCGCTCAAGTTCCTCCAGCGCGAGGGCTTCGAGGTGACGACGCTCCCGGTCGACGCCGACGGGTTCGTCGATCCGGCCGCCGTCGAGGACGCCATCCGCGACGACACCATCCTGGTGTCTGTGATGATGGCCAACGGCGAGGTCGGCACGATCGAACCGGTCGGCGAGATCGCGGCCATCGCGAAGAACCGCGGCGTGCTCTTCCACACCGATGCCGTCGCTGCGCAGTCGTGGGTGCCGATCGACCTCTCGACGCTGCCGTTCGATCTCGTGACGTTCTCCTCGAACGACATGTACGGCCCGAAGGGCGTCGGCGCGCTCTACATCAGGAAGGGGACGCGGGTCGAGGCCGTCATCCACGGCGGAGGTCAGGAACGCGGGCTCCGTTCGGGCACCGAGAACGTTCCGGGGATCGTCGGGTTCGGGAGGGCGGCGGAGCTGTTGAAGGCCGAGATGTCCTCCGAGGTCGAGCGCGTGAAGGGCTTCCGCGACCGGCTCATCGACGAGCTGCTCACGGTCGACGATACCGAACTCAACGGTCCGCGGGACCGGCGGCTCCCGAACAACGCCAACATCCGCTTCGCCTTCATCGAGGGAGAAGCGCTGCTCCTGTCGCTCGACATGGAGGGCGTGATGCTCTCAAGCGGCTCCGCGTGCTCGGCGAAGACGCTCGAGCCCTCGTACGTGCAGCTCGCGATGGGCGTCAAGCACGAGGAGGCGCACGGTTCGCTCCAGTTCACACTCGGGCGCTGGACGACCGCGGAGGAGATCGATCACGTCATCGACGTCCTCCCGGGGATCGTCGAGCGGCTCCGGAAGATGTCGGCCTTGAGGCCCGGCATGGAGTACGACAAGAGCAAGTTCAGCAAGCACGACCACGGTCACGGGGGGGAGGAGTAGAGCCCGCTGCGGCGACCGCGTGCCGCCACAGCGGTCGGTACGATGCGTGTGGCAGTCACCAGGCGAACCCGGTTCCAACGAGCCGGGTTTGCTCTTGACCTCATATTTGGCTATTTGGTAAAATAGACAAATATCACACGCGGCTTGGTTCAGCGGGAGGAGACACATGAACGCGGATGTGAGGTCCGGGTACGAGCGGCGGGCGGCCGTGCTCAAGTCGCTCGCTCACGCCACGCGTCTGTTCATCATCGACGAGCTTTCCAAGGGCGAGCGATGCGTCGCCGAGCTCACCGAGATGGTGGGCGCCGACATCTCGACGGTCTCGAGACACCTCTCGGTGCTCAAGAGTGCGGGGCTCGTGCGCGACGAGAAGCGGGGAACGCAGGTCTATTACAGCCTTCGTGTCCCCTGCGTCCTCGGGTTCTTCGGGTGCGTGGAAGACGTGATCAAGGCCGACGGTGAGGGAGGGTGCTCATGCTGACCGCGGCGGGCACAACCGGGCGGTTCCGGGTCGTGGCCTGCGTGCTGGCGCTGGTCATCACAGCGGTGCTCCTCGCGTCCTGCTCGGAGAGCACGCAGGACGGCAACGGGTCGGGTGAGGCTCCCGGTATGAGTGAGACGCGAGCCTCGCGTGTCGGTCACGACGCGTCCGTGGTCGGCACCGGGACGCCGGCGCTCGTGGACCTCGGCTCCGACACGTGCGTCCCGTGCAAGATGATGGAGCCGATCCTTGAGGAGCTGGCGGCCGAGTTCGACGGCCTGCTCCATGTCGTTTTCATCAACACGCGTGAGGACCGCGACGCGGCACAGCGTTTCGGCGTCTCGATCATCCCGACACAGATCTTCTTCGATGAGACCGGGGAGGAACTCTTCCGTCATCAGGGCTTCTTCTCCAGGGAGGAGATCCTCGCGGTCTGGCTCGAGCACGGCTACGACTTCAAAGCCGGCGCCGACGGCGCGGATGCGCACGAGCCGGCGGCCGATGACGCGGACGGAACACCTGGCGACGAGCCGGAGGACGTCTAGGTGGGCGCGCTCTTCGTTTCGCTTGCGCGCGCCGTCGAGGGCGCGCCGGCCATCGCGCTCGCCGCGGCTGCTCTGTGGGGCGTGCTGAGCGTCGTGTTGAGCCCGTGCCACCTTGCGAGCATCCCGCTCGTCGTCGCGTTCATCAGCGGCCAGGGTCGCATCTCGACGCGCCGCGCCTTCCTTGTCTCGCTCGTCTTCTCGGCCGGCATCCTCGTGACCATCGCCGTGATCGGTGCGCTGACCGCGTCCGCCGGTCGCATCCTGGGCGACCTGGGCCGCGTCGGGAACTACGCCGTGGCGGCCGTCTTCTTCGCGGTCGGCCTCGTGCTGCTCGACGTGATCAAGCTCCCGTGGAGCGCCCCCGGGCAGGTCGGGGGGATCGGGAAGGGGCTCCCCGCAGCGTTCGCGCTCGGTCTGATCTTCGGCGTGGCGGTCGGTCCGTGCACGTTCGCGTACATGGCGCCCATCATGGCCGTGGCCATCCGAACGGGAGCGGAGCGACCGGTCTACGCGGCGCTCCTGCTGCTCGTCTACGGTGTCGGGCACTCGGCCGTCATCACGCTGGCCGGGACGTTCACTGAGGTCGTGCAGCGGTATCTCAACTGGACCCAGCGTTCTCGCGGCGCCGTCGTGCTCCGCCGCGTCTGCGGCGTGCTCGTGATCCTCGGCGGTGTCTATCTCATCTACTCGGCCTAGCGCACCGCCGCGCGACGCGGGCACCGCCGGCGCATCCTACGGAGCGAGACACAGAGCGGAACCAACGGAGGTTCGCTATGAAGATCCAGGTACTCGGCAGCGGCTGTCCCAAGTGCGGGAAGCTCACGGAGCACGTCGAGCAGGCTCTCAAGGAGCTCGGGCTCGACTGCGAGATCGAACACGTCACGCAGATCGCCGATATCATGACCTACGGCGTGATGGCCACGCCCGCGCTCGTCGTCGATGGAGACGTCAAGATCAGCGGGAAGCTCGCGTCGGTCGAGGAGATCAAGGGGTATCTCACGTAATGGAACGCATCCTGATCCTCTGCACCGGCAACTCGTGCCGGAGCCAGATGGCCGAGGGGTGGATCCGCCATCTCCGGGGCGACGAGTACGAGCCGTTCTCGGCCGGGATCGACCCGTCGCGCGTCGACCCGCGCGCCATCGCGGCGATGGCCGAGGTCGGCGTCGACATCACCGGGCACCACTCGAAGTCGGTCGATGACTTCGTCGGGCAGGAGTTCGACTGGGTCGTGACGGTCTGTGACAGCGCGCGCGAGCAGTGTCCTTTCTTCCCCGGGAAGACGAAGCGCGTGCACGTGGGATTCGCCGACCCGCCGCATCTGGCGGCGGACGCGGCGAACGAGGATGAGGCGATGGAGCACTACCGGCGCGTCCGCGACGAGATCCGCGCGTTCGTCGAGGGGATGCCGGGTTCACTGGAACAGGGGGAGAGCTGAGTGGCGACGAAGGCGTGTATCACCAAGGAGGCGAAGGGCCTCTCGATCTTCGAGCGGTATCTCACAGCATGGGTCGCGCTCTGCATCCTCGGCGGCATCGGCCTCGGCCGCATCGCGCCGGGTGTGGCGAAGGCGCTCGACGGGATGGCCATCAGCGTCAACGGGGCGCCCGTCGTCTCGATCCCGATCGCCATATGCCTTTTCTTCATGATGTACCCGATCATGGTGAAGATCGATTTCGCCGACGTCCTCAAGGCGGGGCGGAACGCCAAGCCGGTTGCGCTCACGCTCATTATCAACTGGGCCATCAAGCCGTTCACGATGTACGCCATCGCCATGCTCTTCCTCGGCGTCGTGTTCCGTGGGTTGATCGGCGCGGAGGCCACCGACCTCGTCAAGATGCCGCTCGGTCTCGACCTCCCGGTCGGCGCTGCGTACGGCGCGGGGAAGGTCGTGCTCGAGAACGGGGTGAGGATGCTTGAAGTTCCGCTCTGGCGAAGCTACCTCGCCGGCGCCATCCTCCTCGGCATCGCGCCCTGCACGGCGATGGTCCTGGTCTGGGGATACCTCGCGAAGGGGAACGACGGACACACCCTCGTCATGGTCGCGATCAACTCGCTGACGATGCTCTTCCTCTATGGTCCGCTCGGCGGGTTCCTTCTCGGCGTCGGACGGCTCCCGGTGCCGTGGCAGGCGCTGGTGCTCTCCATCGGCGTCTACGTCGCGCTCCCGCTCGTCGCCGGCTACCTCTCGCGGAAGTGGATCGTCTCGACGAAGGGGGAGGACTGGTTCAAGGAGAGGTTCCTCCACGTCCTCACGCCCGTGACCATCATCGCGCTGCTCATCACGCTCGTGCTGCTCTTCTCGTTCAAGGGCGATGTGATCGTGGCGAACCCGCTGACGATCCTCTGGATCGCCATTCCGCTGTTCATTCAGACGGTGCTCATCTTCTGGCTCGGGTACGGGGCGGCGAAGCTGATGAAGCTGAGCTACGAGGACGCGGCTCCGTCTGCGATGATCGGCGCGTCGAACCACTTCGAGGTCGCCATCGCGACGGCCGTGATGCTCTTCGGTCTCTCGTCGGGCGCGGCGCTCGCGACCGTCGTCGGCGTGCTCATCGAGGTGCCTGTGATGCTCTGGCTCGTGCGGATCAGCCTGAGGACGAAGGGCTGGTTCAGGCGGGGAGACGCTGCCGTCGCATAGGCGGGTCGCCCGGCCCACGCGCTCGGAAACCTAGTCCGACGCGTCGATCTCCCCGGCGCGCGTCAGCGCGATCTTTGTGAGAATAGGCCCTACGATCTCGAACACGATCGACGTCGCCGTGATCACCGTGATGATGGCAGCCCCGATCGCGAGCGGACTGTAGACGATCGGTGCGACCGCGGGATGTGCCTCGGCGTACCGGGCGATGGCGTGCGCGATCCTCGGATCCTCCGCCAGCGCACGGAACTCATGCTGCGCGATGAGCGACAGGCCGATAGCAACACCCGCCTGTGACAGGATCCCCAGTCCGACCCACTTCCGTATCTTCAGCTCCGCCTTGCCCAGACGGGCGCCCAGGCGGGACCCGCCGATGAGACCTGCCGAGCGAGCCAGGATGTAGGCGATGCCGATAGCGCCGAGTTTCGGCAGCTCGGAGAGCCTGAGATGCGCCCCGGCGATGCAGAAGAACAGGATGAACAGCAGCGGCATGATGTTGCGCAGAGGCTCCGTCACGCGGTGAACGAGCGCCTCACGCCGCGTGTTCACGAGCACGAATCCGACAGCCATGTTCGTGAGAATGAGCGAGAGGCCGAAGTGCTCCGATATCCCCGTCGCGACGAGGATGATGCCGAAGGTCATGATCAGCGTGTCGCGTGCCGCCTTCAGGCGGTTCACGAGCAGGCAGTAGACGAACCCGAGGGTCGTCCCGAGCGCGAGGCTTCCGACGATCTCGAGTGCCGGCTCGCGCATCCCTCCGAGGAAGCTGACTGAGGCGCCGCCGTCGGGGACGAGCTGACCGACGAGGATCATCTTCGCAAGCGCCGCCGCGAACCCGAAGATGAGAATGGCGAGCCCGTCGTCGAACCCCACGACCGCGTAGAGCGCCTTCGTGAGAGTTCCCTTCGCCTTGTACTCGTGTATGACCGCGACCGTGCCCGCCGGAGCGCTCGCAGGCGCCACCGCGCCGAAGAGAATCGCGACCGGCCAGCTCCGTGTGATAAGGAAGACAACGGCCGTGACAACGATGAAGGCGCCGAACGACTCAGCGAAGATGATGGCCGCCACACCGCCGCCGATGTCCTTCAGCGAGCGCATGCTGAGCTCTGAACCGATGCTGAACGCCACGAAGCCGAGCGCCATCTCTGTGATGAAGGAGAGGCTCGCCAGATTGCCGTCGTAGAAGTACCCCAGAAGTGAGGGTCCCAGTACCACGCCGAGCACCATGAACCCGATGAGCGACGGGAGGCGTCCGAGGCGCGCAACACGGCCCAGGTAGTACCCGACGACCAGGATGATGCCGATGAGGAGGAGCGGCTCCGCGCGAAAGAGTTCCTGCATGAAGAGGGCCTCCGTACTACGTCGTCAGCGAGCCGCCGCTGTAGAATATGTCCTGGACCGCGAGGAGCACCTTGTCCGAGTCCTTCAGCGGCCCCGTGACCTCCTCCAGCCGACGGATCATCTCGTTCGTCATCCGCCGGTCGACGAGCGAGAGGATGATTTTGCTGAACGAGCGTTGCTTGTCCGACCAGAGACCGGCGAACAGCGGCATCTTCGAAAGGTAGACGCCCGCGTTCTCAGCCTCGATCACGGCCGTGAACCGTGGCTCCGTTCCGCCGAAGACCTCGAGGATGCCGTGGAAGAGCTCCTCGTCCTGAACGAAGATCTGAAAGAGGTGCCGCGCGTCATCACGGGGCGTTTCCGTGTCCTGACGCGCGTGACGCAGGAAGCTCTCGCCGAGCGCCTCGACGCTCGCCGCCGCCACCATCTCGTCGATCGCACCCTCGGTGGAGAGGACGCGCGAGATCTCGGAGAGGAGCTTGATGTGCGCGGTCGAGCCGTCGGCAGGTCCTACGATGAAGACGATCAGGCGAACGGGCTTCCCGTCCGTTGAGTCGAAGTCCACACCGCCCGGCACGCTCGCGATCCCGACGATGAACTCCTTCACCCCCTCGACGCGGCAGTGGGGGATGGCGATGCCCTTCCCGAACCCCGTCGTCCCGATCTCCTCCCGCTTCGCGAGTGCGTCTGCGATGGCCGACCCGTCCACGCCGGCAAGCTCGGGGGCCTGCACGGCGAGCTTCGCCACAGCCTCGATCGCAGCCCTCTTGTCCGCGAGGACGAGGCCGGTCGCCACGCACTCCCTCTTGAGCACCTCAATGAGTTTCATCGTGGTCTCCTGGTTGGGAACTCAGCTTGAACCAGAACGACACTATTCCTGTCTGGAGTGCGAGTCAATGCGGATGGGCACGCAATCTTCGACGGAGGGTGAATGGAGCTCAGGTCGTGAGCGCATGTTCCTGCGTTTCGCGGTCGTCGCTCCGTCGGGGTCGCCTTGGCGCACCTGAGCAAGAGACGCTGAGGGATCCCGTCGGTGACGGGATCCCTCTCGACGTACGGCAGCCGCGCTGGTGCTCGCCAGCTAGCGGAGCACAGGCAGCCTGAGTACCGAGGCGTGCTCCTCGTCGTGATAGACCGTCTGAGTCACGGGTACGAACTCCTCCGCGAGCTCCGCCGCCTCTCCTGTGTTCGGGTTGCGCGTGTACTTCGGGAAGTTGCTACTGCTGATCTCCAGGCGCAGCTGGTGTCCCTTCGGGACGCGGATGGCCGTCGCCCCCATGTCTATGGTGACGGGATAGACCCTGCCGGGAGTCATCGGGGTGTACTCTTCGCCCTCCGGCACGTCGGCGTCGCGCTTGATTCCCTCGGTGACGATGCGCGCGTATCCGTCCGGTCGAACAGCGACCAGCTTCGCGGTGAAGTCCGTTGACCTTCCCTCGGTCGCGGCATAGATGGTCGCCTCGATGCGGCCCACGATATCGAGATCCGACTCCAGCGGAGCGGACGTGTAGCAGAGGACGTCCTCGCGGTCCTCGATCTCGCGCTGGTCACGCGGACCGAGCCTGTCCGGGAAGAAGTGGATGTTCGCACCGCCGTGTGTCGGGACCGGGTCCATCGGGTCGTAGATGAACGTGTCATGGCCGGGTGTTGCGGCGTCGGTCTTGAGCAGCATCCCATCCCCGTCGCGCGTGTTGGCGGAGCCTGCGCTCTCGAGCCACCAGGTGGTCTCGTCGGCCGCCGGCGGCCACTCGTCCAGCTCCCGCCACTCGTTCGCGCCCATGAGGAAGATACGTACAGGCGGCTCCTGATCGACGCCCGTGGGGATGTCGCGCAGGTAGCGGTGGAACCACACGATGGACATCTCGATGAGTCTCTGTCCTCCGAGCGTCGACTCGGGGCCGAAGTCCTCATCGCCCACGACGCTCGCCGTGTCCCATTGCATATCGTGGGCGAGGGGCGTCACGATCAGCTTCTGGAACGGCGCGGAGTCACCTTGAGCTTCGCGGATGCCCTCATAGACCTCGAGGGTCGAGGTGGCCAGGAAGTCGTTCCAGCCCACGATGTGCATGATGGGGATGTCGACGTTGCCGTACCTGCCGGCCATCGACTCGCTCGTCTCGAAGCCGCCCTCATCCTCCTCCTCCTCGAAGTACCCGGCCCACGCCGGGCTCTCGATGCCCGCGAGCTCCGGGATGCGGCTCACGGGTGTGAGCGCGAAGATCTCGTCGTAGTCGATCCTGTCCCGTTCTCCGTGGATCTGCCTCGAGAGTGTCCACGGCAGGGCGAGCATGAGGTGCATCGCGCCGCCCGGAGCACCCATCGTGTCCGGGTTTCCCCACCCTGAGATGTTGATCACGGTCTTCAGGGCCGAGTGGTTCTCCGTGGCAAGGAGAAGCGCGGCGTATGAGAGGTACGAGGATCCCCACATGCCGATGTTGCCGTCGCACCAAGGCTGCTCGGCGATCCAGTCCAGAGAGGCGAGTCCGTCCCCGCGCTCGTTCGTGAAGGGCTGGAACTGACCCTCCGATTCAACCTGCCCACGCATGTCCTGGATGACGACCGCATAGCCTCCGTGCGCGGCCAGGGCTTGACCGAACCAGCCGAACTGGTCCTTCACATACGGAGTCCTCACGAACACCACGGGGAGAGGGTCCTCGCCGGTCGGCCTGTAGACGTCGGTCATGAGCATTGCGCCGTCCGGCATCGGGACCTTGAGGTCGCGTTCGACGACGAGCTCCTGCGCGGCCGCCGACGCCGAACACAGCACGAGAAGTCCCGCGATGATGACCGGGACCAGTCCGTTGCGGATGTTCCATCTGACTATCACGTTCGATCCTCCTTTTTGTCAGCAGACTCTGATCGGGGGCCCTCGTCCCGCCCCCTGGAGCGCTCTATTGCCGACACGCTCTCATCGATCCAGTCCAGGGTCGCCTTGAGACGACGCAGTCCGAACCGCAGCGTGATGGCGGGGTAGAGGTAGTCGTCCGGGACCGCGCTCGGGTAGTCGGGGAACTCCTCCTGGAACTCCACGTCGATCGCGCGAAGCGCCTCGAGGCGGGTGCGGAAGTGCTCTCTCAACGCCCGGAGGAACCTCACGGCGTCCCGCGGCTCGTCGAGCTCGTGCAGGAAGAACGTCTGCGCGAGGTACGGGATGCGCAGGTCGCCGATGTCCGGTCCGGCAGCGAGCCAGCGGAGCAGCTCCTTCCGTCCTCTGGCGGTCCGCTGGTAGACCTTGCGGTCGGGACCTTTTCCGGACGGCACGGTCTTGCGGGTCAGAAGGCCCTCGTCCTTGAGTCGCCCGAGCGTCGTGTAGATCTGACTCTGCTCGGCGTCCCAGAAGTGGGAGAGCGACTGGTCGAAGAGCTTCTTGAGTTCGTATCCGGTGGCCGGCTCATCGAGCAGGCCCAGGAGTATGTGTGTGAGTGCCATGGGGAGACTATATCACAAGTTATATAGCTACACAAGGGGAATATGCTGCCACCTGGAGGAGATCTTCGGTCTCAGACTTTTCCTCTTGACGCCTGCACGGATGTGCAGTAGTGTGGTGCACAGATGTGCAGTGGCCATCACAGGCCGAGGTATCGGGGCCGCGCATTGGGCGTTCAAAGGGGAAATGGTCAGCTCGCGCGCCCGGTCCTTCCAAAGAGCGCGGCCCGCCTCGGCTCGAAGAGATAGAAGAAGATCCAAAGCGGTATTACCGGAGACAGCGACACAGGGAGTGAGAGGTTCACATGACGAAGCGACACGACCTCACACCGATGCAGGAACGGATGCTCGACTTCATCGCCGAGACCATCCAGGAGTTCGACCGCTCGCCGACCATGCGCGAGATCGGGGAGGCGCTCGAGATCAGCTCCACCAACGGCGTGCGGTATCACCTCTCCGTGCTCGAGGACCGCGGTTACATCCGTCGCCGCCGTGGCATCTCCCGTGGCATCGAATGGCTCGAACATCATCTGGGTTCGGGGGAGCGCCACGGTGGAGCGGAGATCCCGCTGGTCGGAAGCGTCTCAGCGGGCACGCCGGTCCTCGCGGTCGAGAACATCGAGGGGATGCTGGCGGTCGACGAGATGTTCGCGCGGCGCGAGGGATGCTTCGCGCTCCGCGTCTCGGGCGACAGCATGCAGGACGCGGGCATCCACAACGGCGACATCGTGATCGTCAACCCCGAGCCCGACGCGAGGAACGGGGACGTGGTCGTGGCCATGATCGAGGACGAGGCCACGGTCAAGGAGTACCGGCGCAGCGGAAAGCACGTCACCCTCAAGGCGCACAATCCGGCGTACGACGACATCGAGCTCTCTGGCGGCGAGGGAGAGTCCCGGGTGCTCGGCAAGGTCGTCGGCCTGATGCGGAAGTTCTAGCCCCCGATGATCCAGGACATCAACGAACCCATCTCCGTTCTGACCAGATTCAGCGGCGGCCAGATGGACCCACTTCGGTTCAAGTGGAAGAGCCGCGTCTTCGAGGTCGACCGGGTGACCGGGAAGTGGGAGGTGCGCGAGGGGCAGTTCAAGCGGCACCACTTCTCCGTCGTCACGGCCGAAGAGGATTACTACGAACTCGTCTACAACACCCGCACGATGGATTGGATGCTCTCGAAGACCGATCTTGAGGGCTGACGCATAAGGCTGGAGGGGGCCGGCGCGCGGAGAATCGTCGGCTCGAGGCGTCGCGGTCCTGTTGAGTGTGCCCGCCTCCTCCTGACCTGTACCACCGGCGCCGCGCGAACGCGGCCCGCCACCGCACTCACCAAGGAATCCCCCATGCCGGAGCTCCCCGAGATCATGTCGCGGGCGCGCGAGATGAAGCGGGCCCTCGTTGGAAAGACGATCACCGGTATCGAGGTCGTCCAGCCGAAGTGTCTCAACATGCGCCCGGCGACGTTCAAGAAGCGCCTGACGGGCGCGACGATCCTCGATGTGACCCACCACGGGAAGTGGCTCTTCGTCCACACCACCCAGGGGTATCTCCTGATGAACCTCGGGATGGGTGCGGACGTGCTTCTGACAACCAGAAAGAAGCTCCCCGAGAAGTACCAGTTCATCTTCGATTTCGACGACGGCAAATGTATGAGCGTGCGCTTCTGGTGGTTCGGGTACATCCACCACGCGCCGGAGGGGAAGCTCGGCGGCCACGAGATGACCGCGAAGCTCGGTCCCGATGCGCTCACGATCTCGAAGGAGGAGTTCCGCGAACTCGTGCGCGGACGCCGCGGCGCGGTGAAGACGTTCCTTCTCAACCAGGAGAATATTGCCGGGATCGGCAACGCCTACATCCAGGACATTCTGTTCCTCGCAGGGCTCCATCCGCAGACGACGGTCGACCGGCTCAAGGAGGACGAGATCGACCGGCTGTGGCAGGCCATCCGGGACGGGCTCATCCCGGCCGCAAAGAAGGGCGGCTCCTGGTACGAGAAGACGCTTCGCGGAAGGCCCGGGAGGTTCGTCTACGAGGATCTGCTCGTCGGCTACCGCGAGGGGAAGCCGTGTCCGGTCTGCGGGACGGACGTCGTCAAGCTCCGGACGGGGAGCACGCAGAGCTTCATCTGTCCGAGCTGTCAGAAGAAGAAACGGGCTGCCCGGAAGCGGGCGGCAAAGAGGAGGCAGTCATGAAGGCTTGTCTGTTCATCGGGCTCATACTCTTCGGAATGGTCGCGACCGAGAGCGCTGTTGTCAGCGAGTACGAGAGCGGCGGGGTGGACCCGTTCGAGAGTACGGCGGTCGAGGAGGAAGTTCAGAGCCGGGTCGAGACCGCGGAGGATGAGGTCCTGGTGTGTCTCGAGGATGAGGAGCCGGTGAAGGGCTGATTCGCGCATCCGATTCAGGAAGAGGTTTGAGGGACCATGCTCGCACGCGGTTCACATTATCGGGCCACCCCGGGGAAGGAGACCTGCTACCAGCCGGTCATCTTCCACATCGACATGGACGCGTTCTTCGCGAACGTCGAGATCATGTGCCGCCCGAAGCTCCGCGGGAAGCCCGTCATCGTCTCGGGCAAGCCCACGACACGGAGCGTGGTGGCGGCTGCGTCCTACGAAGCGAGGAAGTACGGGATCCGCTCGGGCATGTCGTCGGTCGAGGCGTTCCGCCGCTGTCCGCACGTCGTCGCGGTCGAGGGCAAGCCCGGGCAGTACATCTACACGTCGCTCGAACTCCTTCGCATCTATAAGGAACACAGCACCATCGTCGAGCCGTACAGCATCGACGAAGCGTTCGTCGACATGACGGGCACCGGGTGCACGTGGGACAACTGCGAGGAGGTCGCGCGCGAGATCAAGGCGAAGATCCGTGCCCAGTTCGGACGCGACCTCACCGCGTCGGTCGGCATCGGTCCGAACAAGCTCCTCGCGAAGATGTGCTCGGGGATGAACAAGCCGGACGGGATCACGATCCTACGCCCCGGTGAGTTCGGTGATGTCTTCAACGACAAGCCGGTCTCCGAGATGTGGGGGATCGGGACGAAGACCGAGGTCGCCCTCAACCTCATGGGCGTGGCGACCATCGGCGAGCTCGCCAACTTCCCGGTCGCGATGCTCAGGCGCCGGTTCGGCATCATGGGAGAGGTCCTCCACATGATGGCGTGCGGGCAGGACGACACGCCGGTCACGCCGTACTTCGAGGGGATGCCCATCAAGTCGATGGGCCATGAGCACACGCTGTCCGCCGACACCTGGGACATCGCGGAGGCCGAGCGGACGCTCCTGAGGCTCTGCGACCAGGTGGCGCGCAGGCTCCGGAAGAAGCAGTACATGGGCAACGTCATCAGCATGCGGCTGAGGTTCGCCGACTTCGAGTCGATCAGCCGGCAGCGGAAGATCAAGTACTACACGGACGAGGAGCGCACGCTCTGGAAGGTGTCGCGCGACCTTCTGCACCAGCACTGGCGACCGGGACAGGCCATCCGCCTGGTCGGCGTCAACTGCTCGAACCTCATCCGCGTGCAGGAGTGGCAGCAGATGGACCTCTTCGTTCAGCGGAACGAGGACGAGCACCGGAAGCTCCTTGGTGCCATCGACGCCATCCGCGACAAGTTCGGGGAGCACGCCATCACCCGCGCGCGGCTCGTGGGGCACGACCGACGGATGTGGAGCAACAACCGCCGGGTCTCGGAGCCGAGGTTCCTCCGCATGGGCCTTGGCGGCGGGACGCCGCCCGGGCGGGGAGGATCCGGGGAGTCGTCGCGTTCGTGGATGGGCGGGGTGGCGCCCGAGGGCGCGCGGACCTCGATCATGGCGGGCTGGAACGATTCGAAGCAGAACGTCGACGACGTCGCGCTTCCGCCGGGGCTTTCCTCGAGCCCGTTCGAGATGCTCAGACACCAGGACGCCGACGACCGCGTACGTTCGGGAGGCGACTCGTAGGGGATGGCCGTATCGAGCGGCTGGCGAGTGAAGAGGACACAGGAGAACAGTGATGCAGTACGCGTACGCGGGACAGGGAGATCTCTTCACCGGGCCGGCGCCCGAGATGAAGCGGGCGAAGGCGCCGGGCCCCGTCGGACGGCACGGGCGGATCCACGTCGGGACCTCCGGATACAGCTTCGAGGACTGGGTCGGGCCGTTCTACCCGCGCGGTACGCAGCGGAACCGGATGCTCAATGAGTACGTCAGGCACTTCGGGGTCGTCGAGATCAACGCGACCTACTACCGGATCCCGAGCGCGAACATGTTCGCCCGGATGGAGGAGAAGACGCCCGACGGGTTCGAGTTCATCGTCAAGCTCTACAAGGGGATGACGCACGACATCGAGGACGACGCGGACATGTATCAGCGGTTCACGAGCGCCGTCGAGCCCTTGAAGCGGGTCGGGAAGTTCGGGGGCTACCTCGCGCAGTTTCCGTGGCGGTTCCGTCAGGGCGACCGTGAGATGCGCCACATCGAGTCGCTCAGGGACCGGCTCAAAGGGGCCCCGCTCTTCGTGGAGTTCCGTCACGACTCGTGGATCGGCCGGGAGACGTTCGAGTTTCTCAAGGAGCACGGCGTCGGCTACTGCTCGGTCGACGAGCCCGGGCTTCGCGGTCTCGTCCCTCCGGTGGCAGCGGCCACGACCGACACCGCCTACGTTCGTTTCCACGGTCGCAACACGAAGAACTGGTGGGGGCGCGGGGGCGACCGGTACGACTACGACTACAGCACCGACGAGCTCGGTGAGTGGGTCGAGAAGCTCACGAAGCTCGAGGAGCGCACGAAGCGTGTGTATGCGTTCTTCAACAACTGCCACGCGGGACACGCGGCGCGCAACGCCGAGATCATGGTGGAGATGCTCGGGGAGGAGCTCGCGTGACCATCACCGAGTTTCTCAAGAAGCTCACGCTCGACCGCGACTACGACGGGCAGATCGCGCACGTCGAGACGGTGCCAGCGCGCGAGGCGGTCTACGGCGAGCTGGCGGAGCCCGTGCCGGGCGTCCTGGCGAACGCCTTGGCGAAGACCGGCGTCGAGCGGCTCTACTCGCACCAGGTGGACGCCATCGAGGCGATCCGCGCCGGTGAGAACGTCGTCATCGTCACGAGCACGGCGTCGGGCAAGACCCTCTGCTACGACATCCCCGTCATCGAGAAGCTGCTTGAGAATCCGGACGCGAAGGCGCTCTTTCTCTATCCGACCAAGGCGCTTGCGCAGGACCAGCTCAAGGGACTCCTGCGCCTGGCGGAGCTCGACCCCGAGCTCGCGGAGGTCATCCGCACCGGCACGTACGACGGCGATACGACCCGACACACCCGCCGGAAGCTCCGCGACGAGGCCAACATCATCCTCTCGAACCCGGACATGCTCCACGCGGGCATCCTCCCGTACCATCCGAAGTGGAACCGGTTCTTCAAGGACCTCGAGTACGTGGTCATCGACGAGATCCACACCTACCGCGGGATCTTCGGCTCGAACGTCGGGAACGTCATCCGGCGTCTGCGTCGTGTCTGTGAGCACTACGGGAGCTCACCGCAGTTCATCTGCTCGAGCGCGACGATCGCCAACCCGAAGGAGCTCGCCGAGAGCATGACGGGGCTTCCGGTGTGCGTCGTCGACAACGACGGGAGCCCTCGCGGGAAGAAATACTTCGTGCTCTGGAACCCGCCGTTCCTGGACATCGCGCAGATGGAGCGGCGAAGCACCAACGTCGAGGGCCACACGCTCATGGCGAAGCTCATCGCGGACGGGTTCCAGACCATCGCGTTCGGGCGTGCGCGCGTGGTGGCGGAGCTCATCTACCGCTACGCCAAGGACACGCTCCGCCGGATGCGCCCCGAGTATGCCGAGAAGATCAGGCCGTATCGGGGTGGGTATCTGCCCGAGGAGCGCCGGGAGATCGAGCGGCAGCTCTTCAGCGGCGAGCTGATGGGGGTGGCGAGCACGAACGCGCTCGAGCTCGGAATCGACGTCGGGAGTCTGGACGCGGCGGTGATCGTCGGGTTCCCCGGCACCATCGCGAGCACCTGGCAGCAGGCCGGCCGCGCCGGCCGCGCCTCCGACGAGTCGGTCGCGTTCCTGGTCGGGTACAACGACCCGATCGATCAGTACCTGATGCGCCACGGCGAGTACTTCTTCAAGCAGAACCCGGAGAACGCGGTCATCGACCCGGAGAACCGCTACATCCTCTCGAAGCATCTGCGCGCCGCCGCGTTTGAGCTCCCGCTCACGACGAAGGACGGTGCGCTGTTCGGCCCGCTCACCGAACCGATCGCGCACATCCTCGAGGACCTCGGCGAGCTCTCCGACGTGGAGGGAAAGCGGTACTGGTCGTCGACCGACCACCCGGCGCGCCAGGCGGGCTTGAGGACCATCTCGGACGACACGTTCACGATCGTCGACGCCGCGGCGGGCAACACGGTCATCGGCGTCGTCGACGCCATCAGCGCGCCGGAGCTCGTCTATCCGGAGGCGGTCTATCTCCACGAGGGCGAGACCTACTTCGTCCGGGAGCTCGACACCGAGCAGAAGGTCGCGTACGTCGAGAAGCGCGAGGTCGACTACTACACGCAGCCGGTGCTCGAGTCGTCCATCCGGATCGTCGAGGAGCGCAAGGCGCGCGAGTGGGCCGGGAACCGCGTGTTCTTCGGCGACGCGACGGTGACATGGCTGACGTCCGCGTTCAAGAAGATCAAGTTCTACCAGCTCGACTCCATCGGCTGGTGCAACCTCGACCTGCCGCCGCAGAACCTCGAGACCGGGGCGCTCTGGTTCATCCCCGACAAGGAGGTCATGGACGAGGTCCGTGAGGCGGGGATGAACCCGGTCGAGGGGCTCGTCGGCATCCGTAACATCGCCATATCCGTGCTCCCGCTGTTCTCGATGTGTGACCGCCGCGACATCGGTGGTATAGTAGACAGCAGTAACACGGGCCTCCCCACGATGTTCATCTACGACCGCTTCGAGGGGGGACTGGGGTTCGCGGAGCGCGGCTTCAACCGGATCGACGAGCTGCTCCGCGGGAGCCTCGAGCTCGTGAGCGAGTGCGGCTGTGAGGACGGTTGCCCCTCCTGCGTCGGGCTCCCCATCCTGAGACCGGCGATCCACCAGGACCCCGACACCGGAGGCGCGTGGCCGATCCCCGACAAGGAGTCGGCGCGCCTGCTACTGACGAAGCTCCTCGCACGCGCCTGACCCGCCGGACCACACGCACACCAGACCGAGAGGAATCCGCCATGTACTGGACGACCCACGAGGTCGGCGAGGGTGTCACCGTTGAGAGCGCGGTGGTCGGGTTCGCCGAGGCCAACTGTTACATCATCGCGTCGACAGCCACGAACGATGCGGCCGTCATCGACCCCGGCACGTCGGACCGCGTGGCGATCGACGCGATCGTCGAGGAGGTCCAGCGTCTGGGCGTGACCGCCGGCGTCATCCTCAACACCCACGGTCATCCCGACCACATGGAGGGGAACGACCTTCTGAAGAAGGCGCTCGGCGCCGAGGTCGCGATCCACGAGCTCGACGGGCTCAAGCTCACCGACCCGGACCGCAATGCGTCCAGGCTCTTCGGGATGGACATCCAGGTCGCGCCCGCCGACCGGCTGCTCGCCAGCGATGAGGTCGTGAGGATCGGCGACATCGAACTGAAGACCGTCCATACCCCGGGGCACAGCTCCGGGGGCGTGGCGTTCGTCGGTGACGGGTACGCGTTCACCGGGGACACGCTCTTCGCGGGGGGTGTGGGGCGAACCGATCTGCCGTGCGCGTGCGAAGGTGACCACATCGCGTGGGAGATATTGCTCGATTCGATCCAGACGAAGCTGATGACCCTTCCGGACGAGACGATCCTGCTGCCGGGGCACGGACCGAGCACCACGGTGGTCCGGGAGCGCGAGACGAACCCGTACATCAGGTAGCCCGCACATGAAACTCACCTTCGAGACGATACAGCTGACACCGAAGTACGTCTTCCGGACGGCTCGAACAACGAGCGCCACGAGCGACAGCGTCGTCGTGCGGCTGGAGGGGGACGGATACACCGGCATCGGAGAGGCGGCTCCGTCGCGCTTCTACGGCGAGACAGCGGAGACGGTCACGCGTTTCCTCGAGGCGCTGCGTCCGCGGATCGAGCACTGCGCGCACGAATCGGAGGTCATGGCGGAGCTCACGTCGCGGGGTGGCACCAACAACCCTGCGGCTCGGGCGGGACTTGAGATCGCGGCGCACGACATCATCGGCCAGCGCTTCCACCGTCCCGTCTACCAGCTCTTCGGTCTGGACCCGGTCGACTTGCCGGAGACCGTCATGAGCATCGGACTCGACGAGCCCGATGTGATGCTTGCGAAGGCGCGCGAGGCGTCGGGCTTCAGGACGCTCAAGATCAAGCTGGACAGCGACACGGACCTCGAGATCGTGCGCGACATCAAGGAGTCGACCGGAGCTGCGATCACGGTCGACGCGAACTGCGCGTGGTCACCGGTCGAGGCGATCGAGAAGATCAAGGTGCTGACCGACATCGGCGTCGAGTTCGTCGAGCAGCCTGTCGGTGCCGGCGACATCGACGGGCTCCGTCTGGTGCGACGCCACGCTGACGTCCCGATCTTCGCCGACGAGAGCTGCCCGACGAGCGCGGACATCCGGCAGGTGGTCGACGCGGTCGATGGAATCGTGATCAAGCTGATGAAGTGCGGCGGGCTCGTCGAGGCCGTCCGCATGGCACGTATGGCCCGCGACCAGGGCCTGTCGACGATGGTTGGGTGCATGATGGAAAGCTCGCTCGCCATCACGGCGGCCGCGCACATCGCGCCGCTGATGGACTGGGCCGACCTTGACAGCGGGCTGCTTCTCGCCGACGACCCGTTCGTTGGGGTCGGCATCGATCAGGGCAGGATGGACCTGCCAACCGCGCCGGGGCTCGGCGTCCGACCGGCGGCAGGGCCATCCGGGGGATAGGGGATCGTGTTGACGGCTTCGTCGACAGCGACCACAAGCGGGGAGCATCCGGCTCAGCCGGAGCGTGGTGTCTCGCAGCCGTTCGGGTCAACGGCGTGGGCGGTCGGAGCGGGTCTGGTCGGGCTGTTGATCCGAGTGGCGGCGCTTCTGTACTTCCTTCGTTTCCCGCTGGTTGGTGATGACAGCTCGTACGCCGTCATGGCACAGCAGCTGCTCAGCGGCGAGGCGTTCGCGCCGGTGTGGCCCCCTGGTCTTCCAGGCTACCTGTCACTGTGCTACCGCGTTCTCGGTGCGCATCAGGTGGTCGCGATGGGATCGATGCTCGTCTGGTACGCCGCGTTCGCGGTCCTGTTCTACCTGTTGTGCGCGCGGGTGGCGGGTCGTCGAGCGGGCGGGATCGCGCTCGCCGTGTTCGCCGTGTGGCCGACCGCGATCTACCACTCCGTCTTCCCGCTCACACAGCTTCCGGTCGCGACGCTCCTCGTAGCCGCCGCGCTGGCGCTGCTTGAGCTCAGGCGCCGGCGCAGGCTGTGGCCGGCCGCATTCGCCGGCGCTGTACTCGGGTACTGCACGCTGGTGAGGCCGTCGACGGGCCTTCTGACGGCCGCGACACCGCTCGCCCTTGCGTGGCGGCAGCGCGGCCTCCGGCTTGCCGCACCGATCATGCTGATCACATCGGTCGCTCTGATGGTCCCATGGTTCGTGCGTGCCGAGAGCATGACCGGTCGGTTCGTGCCCATCAACTACGCCAGCTCGCGAAACCTCTACCTCGGGAACAACGAGTGGACTCCGCTCTACAAGACGTGGTGGTTCGGCTCGCACCTTGGGGAAGGGCTGGTGCCGGACGAGTTCGCCGAGGTCGAGGCCCGCATGGAGGAGCTTCCGCTTCATGAGCGGGACGGGGCCTACAGGGCTCTGGCACTCGAACACATCGCGGACCACCCGGGCACGTTCGTGGTGCGGACCGTGAACCGCATCCGTGTCTACTTCTCGTTCGACACGTACACCGGTACGGTCCTCACCAGATACTACGGGCTCCCGACGCTGATCGGTCTGGGCGTCATCCTCGCGGATGCGATCATCTACATGGGCATCATGCTTGGAGCGATCGCGGGGCTCTTTCTCCGAACAACGCTTGACCTCAACAGGAGGGAGCTGCTCACGCTCGTGCTCATCGCGCTGGGCTACGCCGCTCCGTACTGGTTCTCGTTCGCGCATCCCACGTACCATCTGCCGGTGATGCCGCTCTTTCTGGTCCCGGCGGCGGCACTCGCGGCGTGGCGACCGCCCACGGGGCGTCGCGGTGTGGGGAGGCGAGAGGCCATCGCGGCTCTGGCGCAACGCCGGGCGTTTCTCGTCTGTGTCGTGGTCTTCCTGTATGCGCAACTCGAGTGGGCCTGCGTCATGGCGGTCGGGCTGCTTGGCAGATGATGCGGGAGCCGAACGGCGGCACGCGCGTCGCTGGATGGAGGAGGCATGGGAGACGGTAGCGGTTGGCTGGTTCCAGGGGGACGGGGGAGAGAGATGGACGACCGCCTGAGAGACCGCCTCTCGAATCTCGAGCATCCGGATGAGTCGGGTGCGAAGCGCACGCGAAGGCGGGAGCCGAAGCCGCGTGGCCGCGGGAGCGAAGCACGCGGTGGCTCCGGTCGCTCGGTCGATGGAGGTCCCGGGCGGTCGAGCGACGGAGGCCCCACACTGGGCTTCGACGGCGTCGTGCGCGAGGACGCCGTGCTGGTCGTCGACCGGAGCGTGGCCGAGCTCACCTCGAAGACACGGATGAAGCGGCTGCTTTCGCGGTTCCGCCGGGTCGGGCGCGGCGCGCTGGCGCGTGGCGACATTCACGAGGACGTCAGGGAACTCCTGGCGACGCCGGATGGCGCCCTCTTCATCGACACCGAGACGACCGGACTCGCCGGGAGCGTCGTGTTCCTGCTTGGAGCGATGCGCGTGACGTCCGACGACATTCGTCTTGTTCAGGTGTTCGCACGCAACTACGCTGAAGAGCGTGAGCTCGCCCGGACCTGGAGCGACATGCTTCAGGAGGCCACGCGTCTTGTTTCGTTCAACGGAAAGTCGTTCGATGTGCCGGTGCTTCGCGACCGCCTGGGGTACCACGCCATTGAGGAGCCTGCCTGCCCGCCGCACCTTGACCTGCTGCACCATGCTCGCAGGCTTTGGGGTGACCGCCTTCCCGACTGCAGGCTCCAGACACTCGAACGCGAGCTCTGCGGGCGGAGGCGAGCGGGGGATATCCCCGGAGATGAGATCCCCGGGGTGTATCACCACTTCGTGAAGACAGGCGAGGTGGATGACATCCTCTCGGTGTTCCACCACAATGCGCTCGACATTATGACGCTTGCCGACATCGCGCTCGCGCTGGCGGAGCCGGAGGATGATCCGGCATAGGACCCGCCGTGTGTCCGGCGGATGTGCGGCGCGCACCAGGACGACAGGACAACGACCGGAGGAGCCGATGCTGAACGATGTCTTCACATATCTGGTCGCAGGGAAAGCGGGTGAGGGGATCAAGAAGGCCGGCTCGGTCGCTGCGAGTCTCTTCGCAGGGATGGGTCGGCGGGCATTCCAGTACGATGACTACCAGAGTCTCATCCGTGGCGGGCACAACTTCTCGATCGTCTCGACGGCGATGCGTGAGGTCGGGAGCCAGTACGGGCGGGCCGAACTCATCGTCGCGCTCGACGCACGGAGCTACGAGAAGCACCGCGGGAGTCTGGCGGATGGGGGCGTTCTTGTCTGCGATCCGGACGTGATCTCCGAGGAGGGCGTGGCGCCCGAGGGCACGAGCGGGACGCTCGTCACCGTCCCGCTCCGGGAGGAGGCCGCGAAGTACCCGTACCCGGAGCTCAGGGTCGGGGTGGCAGGCGCGGCAGCGCTCTGCGCGGTCACCGGTTTGTCCCCGGATGATCTCGAGGCGCTGATCCGTGACGAGTACCCACGCGATCTCGAGAACAACGTCGCATACGGTCGCGCCATCTACGAGGCGATCATCTCCGCGACCGACGTGCGATTTCCACTCGAGCGTGGGGACGACGTCCTGCCGATCCTCGCCGGGAACGAGGCCATCGCGCTCGGCGCGGCCGCCGCGGGGCTGGACCTCTACGTCGCCTATCCAATGACGCCGTCCTCGTCGCTTCTCCACTACCTCGCGAAGCACGATGATGCACTCGGCGTGACCGTCATGCACCCGGAGAGCGAGATCGCCGTGGCGAACATCGCCATCGGCGCCGCGTCGATGGGGGCGCGCGCGATGGTCGGATCGAGCGGCGGCGGGTTCGCGCTCATGGAGGAGGCGCTCTCGTTCGCCGGAATGGCTGAGACCCCGCTGCTCTGCATGCTCTCCGCGCGCTCGGGCCCGTCGACCGGCGTGCCGACGTACACCGAGCAGGCGGACCTTCGCTTCGCGCTCAACCAAGGCCATGGGGAGTTCTCGCGGGTGGTCGCGTCGCCTGGGAGCTTCTCGGAGGCGTATCGGGTGACGGCCGAGCTGATGGACATCGCATGGCGCTTCCAGACGGTCGGCATCGTGCTCACGGAGAAGCACCTGTCCGAGTGCAGCGCGACAATCGACATCGATATCGGGGCCGCGCCGTGGCCCGAACCGAAGCTGGCGACAGGGGAGGGTTATCGGCGGTACGCGATCACCGACGACGGCGTCTCACCCATGCTGTTCCCGCCCTCGGAGGAGCTCATCAAGTCGAGCAGCTACGAGCACGATGAGTACGGGGTGACCACGGAGGATGCTGAGACCATCACCGTGATGCACGACAAGCGGAACCGGAAGCTGGCGGCGATCGAGAAGCACGTTCGAGGTCTTTCCACGGCCGTTTGGCACGGCGACCCGGACGCGCCGCTCATCCTCACCTACGGATCAACCACGATGAGCGTCCTCGAGGCGCTTCGGGCGGGCGGCTTGCGCGCCGCCGTCCTCCAGCTCGTCTATCTGGAGCCCTTCCCGGTCTGGGAGCTCGAGGGGCTTCGTGGAGCACGCCCCGTGGTCGTGGAGCAGAGCTCGACCGGGCAGTTCGAGAAACTGCTCAGGGAAAAGGCGGGGATCGAGGCGTCGGCCTCCGTCCGCCGGTACGACGGGAGACCGTTCGACCCCGTGGAGCTCGCCCGCTCGCTCGAGGAGGTGCTCTCATGACGAAACGACCTGCATCCGATGAGACGAAGCTTCCGCTCTGGGCCGGTCCGGACGACCTGACGACCTATGGTGAGAACACCTGGTGTCCGGGCTGTGGGAACTTCGCCATACTCAATGCGGCCAAGAGCGCGATTCGTTCGCTCGAGGAGGAGGGTGTTGGCCGGGAGCGCGTCGTGATGACCGCCGGCATCGGTCAGCACGCAAAGATCTTCGACTACCTCGGCCTGTCCGGCATCTACTCGCTCCACGGTCGGGCGGTCGCGGTCGCTCAGGGCATGAAGCTCGCGAACCCGGACATGAAGGTCATCGCGTTCGTGGGTGACGGAGATACGATGGGCGAGGGACTGGCGCACCTGATGTTCGCCGCGAAGCGCAACTCGGACATCACTGTGGTGATGCACGACAACGGCGTCTACGCCCTCACCACCGGACAGCGATCGCCGCTGAGCCCTGAGGGGTACAAGGGACCGTCCACGCCGCACGGCAACACCGAGCCGCCGCTGAATCCGCTCGTCCTCGCGCTCGAGGCCGGCGCGACGTTCGTGGCGCGGGGTTACTCGGGCGACATCTCGGGACTGGCGGAGCTCATAACCGACGGTGTGAGGCACCGCGGGTTCTCGTTCATCGACGTGCTCCAGCCGTGCGTGACCTTCAACAACCGCTACAGTGAGTACAACGAACTCGCGAAGCCGATGACGGAGTCGCCGCTTCCGTTCGACGAGGCGCTCGCCCTGGCCCGCGTCCGTGAGACGCTGCCCCTCGGCGTGTTCTATCGTGGTGAACGAGGGAGCGCGGAGGAGTTGCTGGCGCGAGGCCGGAACCCCGTTGTCGATCACGGTTGCCGCGAGGACCGATTGGCGGCTGTGAGGAAGCTGTTGATCGGCTCGACGCGCCCGGGGACGTGAGATTGGAGGGACCGTGAACGTCAAGGAGACCATCGAGGTCAGGCGCGCGTACCGCGCGCTGGCGCCGGTCGAGATCACGGACGAGCTGGTCGATGACCTCGCGTCGGCGGCGCAGATCGCCCCGTCGTGCTTCAACAACCAGCCGTGGCGGTTCGTCTTCGCGCGGGACGGAGAGGTCCTGAGGAAGCTCCATGCGGCGCTTCCCGAGACGAACGCGTGGGCCAGGGCCGGGTCGATGATCGTGGGCGTTGCGAGCCGGAAGGACCTCGACTGCGACATCCACGGGCGCGAGTACTTCCTCTTCGGTGCGGGGCTCGCGACGGCATTCCTGGTGCTTCGCGCCACGGAGCTGGGTCTCGTGGCGCACCCGATCGCCGGCTACGGTCACAAGGCAGCGAAGGAGGCGCTGGGCGTCCCCGAGGACATGACGCTGATCACGCTCGTCGTCGTCGGACGGCACGACCCGCTGGCGACCGATCTGATGACGGAGAAGCAGCGCGCGGCGGAGCCGGAGCGCCCCGAACGCAAGTCGCTACCGGAGTTCGCGTTCATCGACCGGTACGGAGAGCGCGACGGTCCAACGGCGTCCTGATACGCTCTCACTCTGTGATTGACCCCGCCCCAAGAATCGCGTACGCTCGTCACGTCAGTCAACTGCATCGCTGACTGTACGAACGCCTCGGGCAATGGGGTCGGCTTCGGCCCTCCCCATCGCTCCCTGGCGTCTTCTTCTGTAGAGGGGTCACCGTGCGCTGCGGCGCCCGGCTCCGACGCCGTCTCAGGACGAACCCAAATGACATCATCTCCTCTTCACTCCAAGGAGGACGCATGAGGCGAACCGTGACGACTCTGGTTCTGCTCATCTCCATGCTTGCGCTCGCCACCCCCGCACTCGCCCTGCCGATGATCAGCGCAAGCGCGAACACGCTTCCCAAGGGCGCGTTCATGGTGGACACGTGGTTCCTCTATCGCGACTTCAGTCGGGCGTACGTCGACGACCTCCACGGCGACGACGAGGGCGGCTGGGAGGATCTTCCCCCGGGAACGGGCGTGACCGCAGTGGACTTCGTCCCCCGGCTCTACTACGGCGTGACCGACTGGTTCACGATGCGGGCGAGCGTGCCGCTGACCTTCCGCGAGGTCGATTTCGACCCGGACGGCAGCGGCAACAGCGCCATCGGTCTCGGCGACATCGTGCTGGATCCGAAGATCCAGGTCTATCGGGGCGAGGGGGGATACCCACGTCTCGCGCTTCTCACAGGCGTCATGCTGCCGACGGGAGACGCAGACGCCGACCCCGCGCTGTCCGACGGCTCGGTCGACTTCCTGGCGGGCTTCGCTGCCACCGACCGTATGGATGACGCACAGGCGCATCTCTGCGTCACATACTGGTGGAACGGTGAGGCGGAGAGCGGCGCGGACGTCAAGGACATGCTTATCGCGAGCGCCTGTATCGAGAACCCGCTCGACACGTACTGGACGCTGCTGTGGGAGGCCAAGGCGTACATCGGTGAGACCCCGGACGAGTTCAAGCGGTACTACATCTGTCCGGGCATCGCGTGGGACAACGGCCACCACTTCACCATCGGACTCTCAGCCATGGTCGGGATCACCGGGACCGGTGGTGGCGGTATCAGCTGGCTCGACTTCGAGTGGGCGCCGCACGTGCGAGCGTACTACCGCTTCTTCTAGGGGGGATGCATGACAGCGCCATTCGCATTCTCGTGGGGGACGTTCTCCGCGTTGCTGGTCGTCGCGGCGACGATCGCGCTCGCGATCATCTGGTCGTCGGCCGCCTCGCGTCGTGGTGACGGAGGGGAGGGCGGCGATGAGTGACATGGCCGTCTACACGACCGTGCTCGCCGCGTACCTCATCCTGCTCGTCGCGATGGGGATCTGGATGGGGCGCCGCACACGGAGCGCCGAGGACTTCTATATCGGCGGTCGGCAGGTCGGACCGTGGGTGACGGCGTTCTCGTTCGTCGCCGCGTACTTCAGCTCGGTCGTCATCGTGGGCGGGGGGGCGTTCGGGTACCGCTTCGGGATGTCGTCCCTCTGGGTCGGCGCGTCGAACGTGCTCATCGGATGCACGCTCGCCTGGATCGTCCTCGGGCGCCGGCTCTGGCAGTTCACGAAGCGGCTCGACTCGATGACCATCCCCGGCTTCATCGGGAAACGGTACGGCGCTCGTGACGCGGAGGTGTTCGCGGCCGTGATCATCTTCGTCTTCATGATCGTCTACAACGTGAGCGTCCTCGTGGGGATGGGGAAGATCATGGAAGGGCTCATGGGCATCCCGTACACGACGGGTGTTCTGGTCGCGGGGCTCATCATCCTCATCTACGTCTCCATCGGCGGGTATCTGGCGGTCGTCTGGACGAGCTTCGTCCAGGCATGGATCATGATCTTCGGTCTGCTGCTTCTGGCGTTCGCGACCCTGGCGAAGGTCGGTGGTCTGACCGCGGCCAATATCCAGCTCGCAGCCATCGACCCGGGGCTGGTGACCACACCCGGAGTCTGGGGGTGGGGCGGGCTCATCTCGTTCGCACTCATCGTCAGCCTCGGCGTATGGGGAATGCCCCAGTTGCTCGTGCGGTTCTACTCCATGAAGAGCACACGCGTGCTCCGGCTGGGCGTCGTGCTGGCAACCCTCGGCGGCGCGATGGCGCTTCTGCCGTACATGACCGGAGCCCTTTCGCGGCTCATCCTCCCGCCGCTGTCGGGGAGCGAGGTCGATCTTGCCATCCCGATGGTCACAAAGGCGGTCCTCAACCCCTGGGGCGGGGCGATCTTCCTTGCCGGTGTGATGGCGGCCGGGATGTCGACCTTCGCATCCGTCCTCATCATCGTGTCGGGCGCCATCGTCGAGGATCTCCGCGGAGGGAAGAACATCGTCGGGGGTCACGGGGACACGGCGGCCTCGGCGAAGCGGGAGGTCACACTGGGTCGCATCGCGAGCTTCGGGGCCGGACTGATATCGCTTCTGATCGCGTACCGACCGCCGGATCTCGTGCTGGTGATCACGGCCTTCGCGTGGGCCGTCATCGCCTCCTCGTGTCTCTGGCCGGTTGTCCTCGGTGTGTACTGGAGGCGCGGGAATCGCGCCGGAGCGATGTCGTCGATGATCGCGGGGACGGTTGTCGCGCTCGGGTGGATGATCGCGGGACGCACGGCCGGCGGCAATCCGCTCGGGATCCACGGGTTCATCCCCGGCGTGACCGTATCGCTGATCGTGTTCGTGCTTGTGAGTCTCATGACGAAGCCGCCGGACCCGGAGCTGGTGAGCCGGGCGTGGGGCGACTAGGAGAAGCGAACGATGGCATCCGAAGAGACGAACTCCCAGGAGAACGTGCCGGACGCGACGGCGGACGTGGAGGCGAAGGCGGGTGTGACGGCGGAGGCGAAGCCGGCGCGGGGGGGGTTCACTGCGCAGCCGGTCTGGCTCAGGCTGCTCCTGATCGTCAGTGTCTGCGCAATGGTGGTGGGGATCGTCCGCTGTTCGATCGAATCGACGGCCCCGGTGGCGGGCGCCGTCTCGAGCGTCGCCGTGATGCCGGTCCGGGTCGATGCCCCGGAGGGCTTCTTCCCGCAGCCGGGCGACACGGTCGCCGTGATGGCGGCGAAGTGGTTCACGCGCTCGTTCGCTCGCGCGTCGGGCATCCAGGTCGACATCGTCGGCGCTCAGGAGGTCGCGACCGTGCTCGCCGATGACTCTCCGTACGACGGGCTGGCCTACTTCACCCTCGAGCGAACGCACGATGCGGAGGCCGACGAATACCGGCTCGCCATCCACGGCGAGATGGTCAACACGGCGACGAAGCGTCCGATGGTGATGTTTGACGACGACGCGCCGCCGAGTTTCCTCTACCGGAGGATGACCGAGGCGGGCGAGGAGATGGCGCGGAAGATGGGGTATGCGCTCCCGGACACGACCGGAGGAGGCGACTAGTCGATGTCGAGTATCGCGCGAGCGACACGCGGGGTCCGGAAACGGATGCTCCGCTGGACGCGGCCGGGTCGTGAACTCGGCCGCGAGACCTATGCGGGTCTCGTCGACTATCACATCCACACGAAGCTCTGCGGCCACGCGCGCGGCGAGCCGGAGCAGTACGTCCGTGAGGCCATACGGAAGGGCCTCAAGGAGATCGGGTTCGCCGACCACATGCCGATGCTCCGGATCCGGGACGAGCATCTCACGATGAAGCCGGAGGAGCTCCCGCTCTACGTCGGGATGGTCCGTGATCTCCAGGAGTCGGTCGACGAACTGACCATACGGCTCGGGATCGAGATGGACTACATCCCAGGTCAGATGGACGAGATCTGGGAGGCCGCCGAGCCGTACGATTTCGACTACGTCTACGGGGCGGTCCACTACCTGGACGGATGGGACTTCGGTGACAGCCGGACGCTCTCGCGGTATCAGGGAGAGGATCCGGACGCGATGTACGAGCGATACTTCGACCTCTTCTGCGAGGCCGTGGAGCGCGGCGGGTTCGACGTCATGGCGCATCCCGACCTCGTCAAGAAGCACGGCGCGAGGACGAGTCTGCCGGTGAACCGGATGTACGATGCGGCGGCGGACGCGCTGGCTCGCGCCGACGTGGCGATCGAGGTCAACTCATCCGGACTTCGCAAGCGTATTGTCGAGCTCTATCCGACCCTCGACTTCCTCTCGACCTGCGCATCCCGCGGCGTGGCCGTCACGCTCGGCTCGGACGCGCACAGCCCCGGTCAGGTCGGGATGGATTTCGATCTCTCGCTCAGACATCTCGCCCGGGCCGGAGTCGCCGAGATCGCTTCGTTCTCCGCCAGGGCAAGGACCATGCTCCCGCTTCCCGGGTAGTCGCTTCCCGGGTAGCCGCTTTGCAGGTAGCCGCTTTGCGGGCGGCATCCACCCGCGGCCCGAGACAGGGCCGGTCCGCTGCAAGCGCCCGCCGGCAGTGCGGTTCCGTCGGCCTTCCTTCCTTGACACACCGCATCATCCGGTCTAGTGTGTTGCCTACCGTATCCGGCCGCGACCGTCGGCCGGTTCTGCCCCAGCTGTGCCCGCGGACCCGTCTCTCACGCGTCTTTCCCCGCGGGGTGGATTCCCTTGTCTTCGAGGCTTTCGCGGGAAGGTCGGCGTCCCGCTCAGGTGGGCTCATGCCGGATCAGCGCGATACAGGTGCGCCCGCACCGCTCAACCCCATGGCGGCCTTCACGCTCGTGATCGCCTTCCCGGGACGGACATTCCAGCGTCTCAAGGACGATCCGCACTGGGTGATGCCGCTGCTCTTCGTCGTGCTCTGTTCGATGGTCAGCGGAGCCTACGCGGTGGTCGGTGGCCATCTCAACGGGTTCCTCGAGAATATCGCGCTCAGGACCGGACAGGAGCCGACGCTGACACGCTCGGCGTTCCTCGCTTCGACCGTGGTCTCGTCGCTCATTGGCGTGCCTCTGATCCTCCTGCTCGAGTCGCTCTTCTACAAGCTTTCCGGGATGCTCCGAGGCGGGAGCGCGCGCTTCGCGGTCGTCTTCAGCACCGTCGCGTACGCGTCCGTACCGATCGGGCTCGGTGCCCTCGCTATCGTTGGTCTGATGGCGCTGACCGGATCGCCCACCGTGGGCACGAACCTCTCATTCCTCGTCGACGGGACGCGACACCCGGTGCTGTGGAGTATCGCCCGGCAGCTCGACCTCTTCTCAATCTGGTTCTTCATCCTGCTCGGGATCGCGGCCGAGCACGTCTTCGATCTTCCGCGGCGAAGGGGTCGACAGGTCGGGCTGCTCTTCGCCGTGTTCTATCTGTTCATCATGAGCATCTCGGGCATCGGCAACGCGGGGCAGTTCGAGAACCCGTACGAGCACTGGGCGACCGAGGAGGTGGCGGCGCCTGTGACGCGTCAGGACTTCCCGGGGAGCCCGACCGAGCCGTCGACCGGAACGGTTGTGGCGGTTCACTACGGTTCCGAGCTCGCGACGAACGCCGCGGCCGCCCAGCTCGCCGACGCGAAGTCGGCGGTGCCTCTGGCTGCCGACCGGGCGCAGAGCGTGCTCGGGCTCCCGCCGCTCGAGCGAATAGACGTCTATCTCTACCCGTCTGTTGAGGCGAAGCGCGCGATCACGGACAACGCCGAACTCGCCCACGCTGTCGAATGGGCGAGCGCTGTGCATGTCGCCTGGGTGTACGGGGCGGAGCGCGCGTTCGTCCGTGAGGCCGCCAAGGTGTCCGCTGCGGCTGCGTTCGGAAGCATGTATAATCCGTGCATCCGCGACGGCGTTGGCGTCGCCGCGGCGGGGTCCTGGGGCGATGGCCCGCTCCTGTCGGCGGCGGCGGAGATCGTCGCGGAGGACGACGCGGTCGCCGTGAGCCGACTTCTCGAGCCATCGGACTACGGAAGGCTCAGCCCGGGTGTTGCGCAGCCGCTGGCCGGATCGTTCATCGAGTTCGTTGTCGCAAGCGGCGGACCCGATGCGCTGATGGAGCTCTACCGGGTCCACGGGGCGACCCCTGGACCGGCGATCGAGGCGGTCGAGGTGGTCCTGGGCCGCTCGATCGACGAGATCGACACGCAATGGAAAGACTACCTCCGCGCCGGGACTGAGCCGGGCGCGGATCAGGCGGCCGAAGCGCGGCCGTAGCAGAGACAGGAGGACCGTGTGGGCACTGGTTTCCTGGCCACCGTCGGGCAGTCGGGCGCTGTGGGGAAGACGATCGTCTTCTTCCTGTTCATCGTCTCGGTCTACGCGTGGGCCATCATTCTCTTCAAGTACCTGTCCCTCAGACGCGCCGAGGCGAGGTCGCGGCGGCTTCTCGCGAAGTTCCATGAGAACCCGGACAGCATGGTCAACCACTACGCGGACGGAGCGCGCTTCGAGGCGTCACCCATGGCGACGGTCCTCGATGCAGGGCTCTCGCAGCTCGGACTCGTGATGCAGGGGCGCAGCGGCGCCCGCGGGCTCTCGATCGTCCAGGTCGACGGGATCGACCGCGCGCTCGGACGCGCGATATCCGAGCAGGTGCTGGAACTTCGGAAGTACCTCATCACGCTGGCCACAATCGTCGGTGCGGCGCCGTTCATCGGTCTGTTCGGTACGGTCTGGGGGATCATGAAGGCGTTCACGGCCATGTATGTCACGGGCAGCGCGAGCATCTCGAGCGTTGCGCCCGGCATCTCGGCGGCGCTGACCACAACCGTCGCCGGTCTGGCCGTCGCCATTCCCGCGCTCGCGGGCTACAACTACCTCATGAGTCGCGTCCGCACCACGACGACGCTGATGGAGAACTTCGCATCGGAGTTCCTCTCGACGGTCGAGCGGAATCTCGGTGAGAAGTAGCAGGGGGAGAGCCAGTGCGTCGCAGGCATGACGAACAGGGAATGGACCCGATCGGCGAGATCAACGTCACGTCGCTCGTGGACATCATGATGGCGCTCCTCGTCATCTTCATCATCGTGGCTCCGATGATCGAACAGGGAATCGACGTGAGTCTCCCCACGGCGGAGCCGGCGAAGATCGACGTGTCTGACGTTGTGACCGTGACGGTCTCGTCGAACGAGCGCATCTACTTCGAGAACCAGCGGGTAACGATGGACGACCTGAGCGAGCGGCTTTCGAACATCCAGGCGGCCAACCCGGACGCCGCCGTGCTCATCAAGGCCGACCAGGACATTCGCTACGGTCGTGTCGTCGAGGTTCTCGACGCCGCGAGGAACGCGGGGCTGTCTCGCCTCGCGATGGCGACCAAGCCGGCTGAGTAGGAACGTCGGGCCGAGTCCGAGACCGGACGGAGCCGGACGAGGGACGACGCACACGTCGCCCGAGGGGTAGCGAGTGAACCGGTTTCTTCTCATATCGGCATCGGCCCACGTGGTCCTGCTGCTCATCCTCCCGTTCGTGCCCGGGCTCTTTGAGGACGAGGAGATGGGGATCGACGTCTACAGCGTGCAGCTGGTCGACATCCAGAGCCAGCCGCCGCGTGTCGAGACGCCGGAGCCCGAGGTCGAGGAGCCGGTGGATACTCCACCGGAGCCTGTTGAGGAGGTCGTCAAGGAGCGCATCCCGGAAGAGCCTGCTCCCGTTCAGCGCCGCGTGACCGCGCGTCGCGAGGACGTGGAGGAGCGCGAGAGCCTGGCCGACCGGCTCGCGGCGCGCCTCCGCTCGCAGGACGAGCAGCGTGAGGATGAGCCCGAGGTCGAGCCGCAACAGGCGGAACCCGTGACGGCCGCCAGCGCCACGGTGACGGCGAACCGCTTCCCGTACGCGTGGTACCTCTCGATCATCCAGGGGAAGGTGAGCTCGAACTGGAAGCAGCCGAGCTCGCGACTCATCACGCAGGACCGTTTGAGCACCCAGGTGTCGTTTCGCATCGGCCGCATCGGTTCGGCCGACCTCGTGACGATCCGCCGGTCCTCGGGTCTTCCGAACGTCGACCAGTCCGCGGTCAAGGCCGTCCGAAGCGCGACGCCGTTCCCGCCGCTCCCCGACGACTACCAGGAGGACCATCTGGACGTGACCATCGACTTCACCGTGAAGCAGGAGTGACCAGGATGCAGGCACATCGACTTCATCGACCCCTGCGAGCCACGCTGGTCGTGACGTGCGCGCTGCTGTTGTTCGCCGTGTCGGCCGGAGCGCAGGTGCATCTGAACGTGTCGAAGGCGTTCGGGCAGAAGGTGATCGTGGCGGTGCCGCTCTTCGAGGTGGAGGGCGGAACGATCGTGGACCCGTCCGCGGTCCGTGACGTGCTCGAGTTCGACCTCGGGCACTCGGGGTTCTTCAGCATCGTCGAGAACCGCGAGTTCGTCGACGAGACCGAGACGGACGACAGGATCTCGGGACGCATCGCATTCCAGGAGTGGTCGGCGCTGGGCGCGGAGATCCTCGTGAAGGGGACGATCGGCGGCGACCTCTCGGAGGTCTACGTCGAGGCGACCGTCTACGATCTGGCGCAGGGCAAAGCGATCTTCGGACGGCGGTACGTCGGCGAACGCGAGCTGTGGCGTGACGCCGTCCACAGCATCTCCGACGACATCGTCTTCAAGCTGACGGGCGAGACGGGGATCGCGAAGACGAAGATCGCGTTCACCTCGACGGTGACGGGCTTCAAGGAGGTGTACGTGATGGACTACGACGGTGAGAACCGCCGTCGTGTCACACGTCAGGAAGCCATCGCGGTCTCGCCGGACTGGTTCCCCGGGGGGCAGGAGATCGTCTACACGCTCCTCCTTCCGAACCGCCACGAGTGCAGGCGGGCGACGCTCGACGGACAGGGATCCCGCATCTCGGCGTTTCCCGGCCTCAACGACTTCGCGTCACCGTCTCCCCGGGGGGACGAGATCGTGCTGGCGCTGTCCAAGGACGGCAACACCGAGGTGTATCGTCTGCGTGCCGACGGGAGCGACCCGCGGCGACTGACGTTTGGACGCAGCACCGAATCGTCACCGTGCTGGTCGCCCGACGGGAGGCGGATCGCGTTCGTCTCCGACCGCTCGGGCGTCCCACAGATCTACGTGATGAGCTCAAGCGGCGGCACGGCGCGTCGGGTGACGCTCCAGGGGAACTACAATACGTCCCCGGACTGGTCGCCGAAGGGCGACCTGATCGTCTACGTGAGCCGGGTCAGCGGGGTCTTCCAGGTCTGCACGGTGGACGTCGAGACGGGTGAGGTCACGAGGTTGACGAGCGGTGCGGGACAGAAGGAGGATCCGTCCTGGGCGAGGGACGGACGCCATGTCGTCTACAGCGTGAAGCAGGGAGGCAAAACCGACCTGTATATGATAGATATATACGAACTGGAACCGGTGAGGCTGACCAGCGGGGCCGGCGACTATCAGAGCCCGGCGTGGTCTGACTAGCGGGCGCCACGGCGTCCACGAGGAGGAGGAGTCATGAGGAAGAACCTCGCACTGGCAGTCTGTCTGTTCGCGGTGTTCGCGATGCTCGCGCTCTCCGGCTGCGGCAGCAAGGAAGAGGTGATGGAGGAGCCGATCATGGAGCCGTCCGACGCTGAGGACGTCGGTTCGCTGACCGGTGATGACATCCCCCTGGCCGATGTGTCCGACGACACCGTGTATATCGAGCCGGCGTCGAGCGTCTTCGCGGACATCTACTTCGAGTTCGACCGGTACAACATCCGTCCGCAGGACGAGGCCATCCTCCAGCGTATCGCCAACTGGCTGCAGGAGAACGACCAGGTCCGCGTGATGATCGAGGGGCACTGCGACGAGCGCGGAACGAACGAGTACAACATGGCGCTTGGCGAGCAGCGCGCGCTTGCGGCACGACGCTACCTCGTCAATCTCGGTGTGGCCTCGGCCAGACTCGGAACCGTGAGCTACGGCGAGGAGCAGCCTCTCGACCCGCGGAGCACCGAGGATGCGTGGTCGAAGAACCGCAGGGCGCACTTCGTCGTCTCCGAGTAGCGCGGAGGTCGCCATGACGAGACTGAACTCAGGCGGCGCGGAAGCGCGTCGCACGCGGCGCGTGCTGGTCGGAGCCGTGCTCTGCTTCGCGGTGGCTGTGACCCTGACCGGCTGCGGCACCGGCGGGCTTGCGGTCAAGCGCGACGTGTGGGAGGCGGAGGAAAGCTTCTCGCAGCGTCAGGCAGGGCTGTCGGAGAAGCTGCTTCAGATCGACGGGCGTCTGACAGCGGTCGAGGATGAGATCGCGGCGCTCCGGACCGTCAACGAGGGGCTGTCCTCGCGCATCGCGAGCCTGGAAGCCGAGTTCGGCAGGGGACTCGAGGCTGTTCGGAGCGGGCAGGAACAGCTCGGCATCGAACTCGAGGGGCGGATCCGGGAAGTCGACTCCGGGCGCGAAGCCGACCGTGATGACATCCTGGCGCGGATGCAGATCGTGCTCGAGGAGGTCACCCGGGAGAACGCGCAGCTCAGAGCCGACATCGACGCCCTCCGCAACCAGGTCGTGACGGGGTACGAGCACGAGGTCAAGCGCGGCGAGACCATCGCGTCGATCGCGTCGCAGTACGGCGTCACGGTCGCGGCGATCGTCCGGGAGAACAATCTCAGCAACCCGGACGTCATCAGCGTCGGCCAGAAGCTCTTCATCCCGCGCAACTAGAAAGACTCCTGTCCGTGTGACCGGCGATGCCGGCGTGCGGGCAGGAGCCTTCTTTTTCAGACCGGCCGCGAACCTGTCAACGGAGCCGACGCATGCCGGGCGAGCACCGGGCGACCGGGCGGGGACTCGGTCCCCGCCGGGGGAGAGCTAGGCCGGCAGTCTGAAGTCGAACGACGGATCGATCTCGCTCAGGCGCTGCGCCTGACGCAGGAGTTCCTCCTTGAGCTCGTCACGCGGCTTCTCGGGCTCGGGCTTCATCCATGCCGAGTACGCTTCGAGAAAGTCGTTTCGGATCTGCTCGATCGTCTCGCCGCGGCGGATCTCCTCGATCTGCCGGTCGAGATGGAAGAGCTCTCCCTCGGAGAACCGCTTGAGCAGCCCCAGATACTGTCCGCGCATGTAGGTGAGGATCCGCACGTAGTTCTCGAACCCATCGGACAGCTTCTGGAGGACGCGCGAGATCCCGTCGGGCCCTCGGTGGATCTTGCAGGCGTACGACGCCGCGTGGGCGTAGTAGGTCGCGGCGCGTGCGATGAAGACCTGGCGTGGTGTCTTGAAGATCGGGGAGAGATGGGTCCGCTCCCGGTCGACCGTGTCGAACACGGCGATCGAGAGAAGCAGGTAGTCGGCGTTCGTCTTGTAGGCGAGATAGCGCTCGCGGTCTGACGACGCGCCGGCGGCCATGCGGTGAAGCTCGTCATCGCTGCTGGCGATGTACCGTCCCACCCGCTCGATGTTCGCGGGATCGATCTGCGAGTTAAGCAGATGGGCGAGGTAGACGTTCACATCCTCGTCATAGACGTCGGAGTTCGATTCGATGCCGGTGTGGATGCGAGAGTGGAGCAGACAGTTCAGCATGAAGAAGTACGATGTCTGAACATCTGTTCCGATCTCGAGTCTGCGGCGCGCGGCAGTGCGACTGGTCGCGCGAGTCGGTGCCTTCTTCACATTGCCTCGATTCACTCGTTCGGCCGTGGTGCGGTACCCGGTTCGTTCGGCTGTCGCCCGGTTCAGGAATGCAATCCGTGTGCCACGGCGTCACAGCGAGGATCGGGCAGTCGGACATCGGCTGAGGTGCCTTCACTGTCGGGCGCACATCCGGCCGTGACCGGAGCGGGGAAGGCCCGTTTTTCGCGGTTTCCGGAGGAGGAATGCAGGACGCGTGCCATTGGACCGGAGACGGGTCGGTGCGGCGGACGAGCACACGAAACGGCTCGTTACTCCCTGCCAAACCGTGTACATTGTGGGAGCGGTCGCGCCGGGTGTGGCGACACGTGTGAGGAGACTGCGAACTGCACGAACGCGCGGGGACCGATACCGGTTGAGGCTCCGGGCGCAAGGTCCGGCGGGCTGTGACCGTCCACACGGACACCCGACACAGCAGCGCGCCTGGGATGCCCGGCGCGATGGGAGGTGGCAGGTATGAGAGCAGCAGCGGTTCAGTTCGAACCCGTCTTCGGGGACGTCGAGGGGAACGCGAGCCGTCTGGCCGCGCTCGTCGAATCGGTCGACGCGGACCTCTTCGTGATGCCGGAGCTTGCGCTCTCCGGCTACCTCTTCGAGTCGACCGAGGAGGCGACGGCGCTCGCGCAGTCGCCGGACGGCGGCGAGTTCGACGACCTGGCGGGGCTGGCGCGACGGAAGGATGCCGTGATGATCCTCGGGTTCGCCGAGCGCGCCGGGGAGGGGCTCTACAACTCGTCGCTCCTCCTGACGCCCGATGGCCGTCGCGAGGTGTATCGGAAGATCCAGCTCTTCAACACGGAGAAGGAGATCTTCCTGCCCGGGAACCGACCACCGGCCGTTGTCGAGGCGAAGGGGGTGCGGCTCGGGATGATGATCTGCTTCGACTGGATCTTTCCTGAGATCGCTCGGTCGCTCGCGCTTCTCGGCGCCGACGTCCTCTGCCACTCGACCAACCTCGTGCTCCCGTACTGCCAGGACGCCATGGTGACCAGATCCATCGAGAACCGGGTCTTCTCGATCACGGCGAACCGGGTCGGGACCGAGAACCGGGCGGGGATGGAGCTGACGTTCACCGGACAGACGGAGATCGTCACGCCACGGGGACGGATCCTCGAACGCGCGGGCGAGACGGGGGAGGCGGTCCTGGTTCACGAGATCGATCCGATGGAGGCCCGCGACAAGCAGATCACGCCCCGGAATCACGTCCGGGAGGACCGGCGGACCGACCTCTACAGGCTCGACTAGGCACCGTTGCCGGTGATCGGTGGTCGCACCGGGTGTCACTGGCACGCTCGTTGCACGATTCCGGGACGAGGCCCGCGTCTCAGGGGCGCACAGACACTGCAACCAGTCAGGATGTAACAGCAGGCGGAGGCTGACGGACGATGGAGCGAGGCGGACCGACGATCGAGATCAAGCTCGTCACCCTGGTGGCGGCCGTGCTCATCGTGCACGACGTCGTCCTCCTCGCGATGTACCTCGGCGGTACCCCGCCGAACATCATCCAGATCGTGCTCGGCGCGGTCATCGTTCCTGCCCTCATCGTCGTCGCCGTCTGGGGCAACTCGGTCGGCCGGGCCATCCGCAGGCTCTCCTGGGTCTGTCGAGCGGCCAAGGAAGGCGACACCAACCTCCTGACGGTTCTCCACCGCAACGATGAGATCGGCCAGCTCAACGACGATATCAACGCGCTCGTGGTCGACCTCCGGCGTCTGGGTGAGACGGAGCGGACGCTGGGGTCGTCGCGGAGGCTCGTCGACACGATCGTCCGCACGGCGCCCGAGCTGCTCCGCTCATCGCAGGAGGTGCTCGTCTCGATGAAGGAGCTGAAGGAGGGGGCCGGAGCGGAGACGTCGGTCCTGCGCCGCGCCTCGCGGAACCTCACCGAGGCCGGCGGTCTGCTCGGCAGACTGACCGCGACCTCGAGCGACGCGCCGGAGGAGGCCATCGCCATGAAGCTCAAGGCGCTTGGCGGGCTCCGTCGCGAGATCGAGCTGCTGTCCGACCAGATCATGGATGAGGTCGCGCGTCCCGAGATCGACGCGACCACCTTGGCCCGAGCGGTCAACGGGCTCCGCGACGCTTCGCGCATCCTCGCTGATGTGGCCGAGGAGGCCGCGCCGGCGCTCGAGGCGAAGCTCGCCGACATCCGCGTGGCGGTCGCCGCGACCGGCTACATGGAGACGGCGGACGAGGAGCGTCAGGACGGCGCCCGGATCGCCGAACTCATGCAGCGGAGCGCCGTCAGCGGTATCAGCGCCGCGACCCGGCTTGCCTCGTCGCTCCATCAGCTCGGCGTCGTGCTCGAGGCGTACGAGGCGCAGCGGCGGATCGAGGACACGCGATAGGAAGGACTCGGCAAGCGGCGGTCCTCCCGCCGGGACGATGTGAACGAAGTTGACGAGCGGGCGGCCCGGATCGGGTCGCCCGTTTCTCATGTCCCGGCCACCCCCGTGCCAACCACCCACGGCGCCGGAACTTCCGTGGAGCACCACTGCCGGATGTCGCGACCGGTTGCCCGTGGCATGTCGGTTGCTCGAAGAGGTGGAGCAGGCTGGAAGCTCCGGCGGGGGCCGGAGGACGGGATCGGTCGTCTGCGGCTGGGCCGGTCGTGTGTGGTGTGGGGACGGGTCGTGCATGCGTCTCTCCGGGTCCCCGACGCCGGAGCCTCCCGGGTCACGAGGAGGATCTCGTGGCCCCGGAGGCGATCCCGTGGTCTCGGAGGAGGTGACGTGACCGGAGGGTATCTCGACGACGAACGGCTCGGACGACGCCTCAAACGCCTCAACGCGCGGATCACCGACGCATGCGCGCTCGAGCTGGCGTGCTCGCCGGGCGTCCCCGGGGAGCTCCCGGGTTCGGCGCGGGACCGCGACGGACTCGTGCTCCTGGGCGTGCTTCGGACCGGTGCAGTGGCCGTGGTCCCGGTCGCGCCGGCGCGCACCCGACGAGAGCGGCTCCTCTCACTCTCGGACTCGGTCGCCGAGTGCGCGATGCTTCTCGGCCTCGGGACGAGCATCTACGCACCGATCGGTCCCGACGACTGAGACACGGAAACGCCTTGCCCGGGTCAGCGCAGCGTGGAAGAATCCAGACGGGGTCACCTTCACGCGCAACCCGGGAGGCACCATGAGCGCCGCGTTCGACGCATTCGTGAAGCGCTATCTCGAGACCAGCATCACCGACTCGCCCACGTTCGGAACGTACCTCGGGTTCCACGAACTGGACGGCGAGCTGGGCGAGTTCTCCAGCGACGCCATCGAAGAACAGCACGGGCGGATGCGGGCGCTCTTGTCGGATCTCGAAGCGCTCCCGCTCGACGACGAACCGATCGAGGTCCGCGTCGATGCCGCCGCCCTCGCGTCCTCGCTCCGGACCGACATCTACCGTCATGAGGCGCTCCGCTCTCACGAGCGGATGCCGGGCCGCTACGTCGGCACGGCGCTCGGTGGATGCAACAGCCTCATCATGAAGGAGTTCGCGCCGCTGTCGGAGCGCGCGGTCAGTCTGCTCTCCCGCGTGCGGCAGATCCCCGGCGTGCTCGAGCACATGCGCCGGAACGTCCGAGACGTTCCGCAGACCTTCGCGACCGTATCGGCGGAGTACGCCGCGGGCGGCGTCGTGTTCATGCGGAGCATCGTCGCCGACGTGGTGCCGGAGGTCCCGGAGATCGGGGAGGAGCTGGCGTCCGCGTGCGCTGAGGCATGCGAGGCGTTCGAGCGAGCCGCGGGCGAGCTCCGGGCGATGGCCGAGAACGCCGAGGACTCGTTCGCCGTAGGGCGCGACGCGTACGAGTGGATCCTCAGGACCACGCACCTTCTCGATCTCGACAGCGACGAGCTCGCGGACTACGGTCGGGAGGCGATGGCCCGCACGCGGGAGCAGATGCGGAAGGTCGCCGACGAGATCGATCCCGACGTGAGCGTCGAGGACCACCTGGAGACCCTCAAGGACGCGCACCCGACGAGCGACGCGCTGCGTCAGACCTACGCCGACGAGATGGCGCGCGCCCGTGACTTCGTCCGGGAGCACGACCTCGTGTCCATTCCGGACGACGAGGAGCTCCACGTCATCGACACGCCCGTCTACGCGCGCCGGGTCCTCCCGTACGCCGCCTACTACCCGCCCGGCTCGTTCGAGAAGCGGCAGCAGGGCCACTTCTATGTCACGCCGGTCGACGAGAGCGCGACGGCCGAGCAGCAGGAACGTCAGCTGCGCGGGCACAGTCTTCACACGATCCCGATCGTCGCGCTGCACGAAGGCTACCCGGGACACCATCTCCAGTTCGTCCGCGCCAACGCGATCCCGCGGATGGCGAGGAAGCTCACCTGGAACACGGTCTACGTCGAGGGGTGGGCCCTCTACTGCGAGGAGATGATGAAGGAGGCCGGGTTCTGTCCGGATCCGATGACGCGGCTCGGGCAGCTCAAGGAGACGCTCTGGCGGAGCGCCCGCATCGTGGTCGATACGTCGATCCAGCGCGGGACGATGACACTCGATGAGGGTATCGAGTTCATGGTGGACGAGGTGAAGCTGGAGCACGTCAACGCGACGGCGGAGGTGAAGCGGTACGCCACCGCGCCCACCCAGCCATCCAGCTATATGATCGGCAAGCGGGCGATCGTGGGCATCAGACGACGGTTCGAGGAGGAGCCCGGGAGCGGCTTCGATCTCAAGTCGTTCCACGACCGGCTACTGGACCTCGGCAGCATCCAGCCCGCGCTTGCCGAGGCGTCGCTCGGACTCCGTGATCTCGAGAGGATCTGACCCCGTGACGAACGCGACCCCCACCTCTGATGCGAGCCGCGCGCGAAGCACCGTACTCCCGAACGGCGTCCGAGTCATCGTTCAGGAGCTCTGCACCGCTCCGGTCGTAGCACTCAACCTCTGGGTCGGCACCGGGGGCGTGGACGACCCGGACGGTCTGGAGGGGACGGCCCACTTCATCGAACACATGCTCTTCAAGCCCGGTCGCGGCGGAGGGAGCGACCTCGCGAGCCGCGTCTACGGGGCCGGCGGATACGTCAACGCGATGACGGGGCCCGATCACACGACGTACTATCAGGTCGTGCCGTCGGCGACGTGGCGGGAGGTCATGGCGGCGCAGGCGGCTGCGCTCACGTCGGACCGGTTCGACCCGGCCGAGGTGGAGACGGAGCGGGCCGTCATCCTTGAGGAGCTTCGCTCGGGGGAGGCGAACCCGGACGTGCTCGTCTGGCGGCGTCTGATGGCAACCGGCTTCACCCGCCACCCGCTCAGGCGGCCCGTCGTTGGGACCGAGGAGTCCCTCGGCGCGATGACGGCGGACACCATCACCGATCACTACCGTGCGCACTACGCGGGCGGGAACCTGACGCTCGTCGTGGTCGGTGACGTGGATGCCGACGAGGTGTTCGCCGAGGCCGACCGGCTGTTCCGGGCGGTCCCGCCGGGGGAGCGCCCGGCATCGCACGGTGTGACGGAACCGGAGCAGACGTCGCTCCGGGCGCAGAGCATCAGCGGTCCGGTGGCGCAGCCGTATCTGTCGATCGCCTTCCATGCACCGGAGGCGCTCCACGGCGACATCGTGTCGCTCGATGCGCTCTCCGGGCTCCTGGGGCAGGGGAAGAGCTCGCGGCTCAGGAAGCGTCTCGGGCTGGACGCGGGCCTTGTCAGCGACATCTCGTGCGGCGTTGTCGGGTACCGCGACACGGGGCTTCTCATCGTTCGGGCGTCGCTGACCACACCCGACGTCGGTGTTGTCGTGGCCGGCGTGATCGACGAGATCGCCGGCTTCGCGGACAGCCCGCCGACGACCGCGGAGATGGAGAAGAACCTGCGTCGGCTCGAGGCGGCGTATCTTCTGGAGCACGAGACGCCCGAGACGATCGCGGGGGGTCTCGGCTACTTCGCCGTCCTCGGTGACTGGAGGCTGGCCGAGACGTACATCGACCGGCTGGCGACGGTGACACCCGCGGACGTGGGGCGCGTCGCATCCCGGTATCTTCGACCCGGGAACGCCACGCTGGTCGCCTACGGGCCGACCGACTCGAGTCTGCCCGAGGGAGACATCGCCCCCTTCATCGCGGATGCGCTCGCTGTGGGGATCGAGGGAACAGAACGGCGCGGTGCCCCCGGAGAGACGGACACGGTGCGGGAGCGCGGGCCGGTCTGGGAGTCCCGCGGGTTCGAGCGCCCGATGATCCTGGCCGAGCGGCGAGCGCCGCTGCGGACGCGGGAGACCCTCGCGTCGGGCGCCACGCTCATCACGAGCAGCTCGGAGACGCTGCCGCTCGCGTCGATCGCGGTCGGGTTCCGGGGCGGTCACTGCGAGGAGAGCGATGAGACATCGGGGGCCACGTATCTCGGGATGCGAGCGGCCGTGCGCGGGACGACCATGCGCTCCGGGTTCGAGCTGGCCGACGAGGTCGAATCGATGGGGACGTCGCTTGCCACGATCGTCGACCGGGACGGGTTCGGGGTCGGCTCGACGTGTCTTGCGAGGCTTCAGGGCGATGCCGCATCGCTGCTGGGGGAGGTCGTGCTCGAGCCGGCGTTCGACCCCGACCAGACGGCTCTTGCGCGGACGGAGGTGGAGGGTGAGATCGGGGAGACGGAGGACCACCCGTTCCGCCGGGCCGTCCTCGAGATCCTCCCGCTCGTCTTCCCGGAGCATCCGTACGGGCGCGCGCTCCGCGGCACACGGGAGACTCTCAGAACCCTGGACGCCGACGCGCTCAGGAAGGGGCAGGTCGCGGCGACCGCCGCGGACCGCCTCATCGTCTGTGCGAGCGGGAAGGTCGATGCCTCCGTCCTCCGGGACTCCGCTGAGCGACTGGCTGCCGGGGTCGAGGATCGCCGGAGGACGACGGCGTCGGATGCGCGTGGGGGAGACGCGACCGGTGGAGCCGGGCGAGTCACCACGGGTGTCGGAACACGTCCGGTGACGCCACCGACGCCCCCGGTTCTTCGGGAGTCCGTCGAGCTGACGCACGGGCTGCCGGGTCAGTCGCAGATCGCGCTCGGACTGGCCGGGCCACCGGCGGGCTCGGACGACGCCGTCTGCCTCCGCTTCGTGACACGCGCCCTGTCGATGATGGGGGGACCCCTGTGGGTAGCACTTCGGGAGAACCCGCCACATGCGTACGCCGTGCACGCATCGTCGCTGCTGCTGGCTGCCGGCGGCGCGGTCCTGCTCTCCGTGACCGGGCGTCCGGGGAGCGAATCGGCGGCGGTCGATGGTCTCCTCTCGGTCCTTCGGGAGACGGTGACCCGGGGGCTCGACGCGGAGGTGCTGACTCGCGCGCGGAACTACGTCGCGGGGACAATGGAGATCGCGATGCAGCGCGAGTCGACGCGGGCCGCCTCGTACGCGATGTCGGAGCTTCTGGGGGTCGGGTTCGAGCGGATGGAGAGGATGCCCTCGGAGATCAGGGGGCTGACGAACGACGACGTCGTGCGCGTGTCCTCGAAATGGCTCGACCCGGACGCAGGATACGCCCGGGTCGTGCTCGGAAGTGACTGATCTGCTGATGGCCCGCGCCCGGGGCACTGCCGTCCCCGGGTCGCCACCATCCCCGGGACGATGCCTCCGGTGCGCTACTGGTCTGGAGGGGCCTCACCACTCTCGCCCGCGGCGCCCGGGCCGTACATCTGCCACATCTCCATCAGGTTGTTGACGCGGTCGGCCATCCCGAGGTGCTGGTACGCCGTCATGAGCGCGGCGTAGACGTCGATCCGCTCCGGGTCTCGGGAGAGCACGTACTCGTACGCGTCAACCGCTTCCTCGAAGTGCGGACGCGCCTCTTCGACCTGGTTCTGTCTCTGGTAACCCTCCGCGATCATCAGGTGCACGCCGCCGTACCGGACCCAGCCCTCCACGAGCTCGGGCTGGCTCTCGACCAGCCTCTCGGCGAAGGGGAGCGCCATGTGCGGCTGGATGAGTCTGGCCGCGTAGATGGCGACGAGACCATTGAGCGCGGGACCGTAGTCGGGCGCGAACTTGAGCGCGAGCGTGTACAGGCGGATCGCCTCGTCTGTCTGCTCCGGATCCTGCATGGCGACGAACCCGAGTCTCGAGAAGCCGGCGGCGTAGTTCGTGATCAGCCGCGCGGTCGGTCCCGACTTGTAGACCTCGTGCACCACCCGCCAGTTGTCCTCGACGTCCACGATACTCGTGTAGTCGTAGTTCTCGAACACGTTCTCGTACGTCCGCTCGACATCAACCATGTGGCGACCGGTCTCCTGCGTGAGACGGAAGACCATGCCCTCGAGCTTGAGGTTGTCGTAGTAGCCCATGAAGTCGTCAACCGTGACGGCGAAGTAGATCGGGCGCTCCCAGTTGTTCGTCCTGATGATATCGTGGATCGCGATGTCCTTGAGCGTCACGAGCTGGAGCTCGTTCGTCTCCGGATCACGCGTCCAGTACGGGTGCATCTGCTCGATCTGTTCGTACGTGAACGAGAGCGGGACGCCCTCCTGCTTGATCTGCTTGAGGTGCCAGTTGATCTGTGCCAGTGAGAGGTTGACGATATCCACATCGAGTCTGACGCCTTCCACCTGCTGGAGGTACCAGAGAGGGAACGTGTCGTTGTCGCCGTTCGTGATGAGGATCGCATCCTCTTCGAGATAGCTCAGAATGTTCATCCCGTAGTTGTGCGCGATGTAGTTGTTGCTCCGGTCGCTGATGCGGTAGTTGCTCAACAGCGGCAGCAGCGCGAACGCGATCACCGCGACGACGAGGATGTTTCGCCACGCCTTCCCGAGATCCTTGGCCCATTGCACGATGGCCCCGGAGCCGATACCCATCCAGATGGCCAGTCCGACGTACGATGGGACCCAGAAGTACTCGCGGCTTCGGACCTCGTGGTCGGACACGTTGAGGTACATCAGCAGGCCGAGCGACGCCATGAGCCAGCCGATGAGCATCATGATGAAGGTACGCTTGTCCTTCCGCGCGTGCGTGATGAGGCCCCACAGCGAAAGCAGATACGGAGCGAGGATCGCAAGGATGTTGCCGGACGATGTGAACTGCTGCGCGTGGTATCCCCCGACGATCTTGAACTGGTTCGGGAACGGCGTGCGCCTCGGGAAGAAGCGCATCGGCTCGTACTGCGCGCGCCGCATCACCTCGAGGACGGCCTTGACGGTCTTGGGTTCGGACTCGTTGATGGCCGGCTCGAGACGGGCGCGAATGAGCAGATAGGCGTGAACCGAGAGCGCGAGGAACGTGAGCGCGAGCGCGGCGAGAAGGGCGCGCGCCGGTGTCTCAGGGCGTGCGATGGTGCCCCGGGCGACCAGCTTGTCGAACCCCCAGAGCGCGACACCGGTCACGACGACCGAGATGAGCGCTGCCCCGTTGCTTCCAGGCGATGTCCACGTGAGCCCCTCGATCACGACCACAAGCCCCAGAACGGCCAGCACCATCGTCAGCCAGCCGGCGATCGGTGCGCCCTGCTCCTTCTGCTTCCCCTTGTCTTTGCCGCGTCGCGCGGTCCTCTCCGGTTTCGGCCAGAGTCGTGGGTAGGCGAAGTAGACGGCCTGTACGAGTCCAAGGACCCAGAGCGTCATCGGCGCGTGCCACCACGGCATCCCCTTGCTCATGAGGAAGAACCCCATTGCGAACGGGACCGCCAGCAGCACCGAGCCCAGATAGCTTCGCTCGAAGATGATCATGAACACGAGGAAGCCCGGCGCCCACAGGAGACTCCCCATGTGGATGCCGATGCCGAGCGCCAGGAAGTAGAACACGAGGTAGAGATGCCGCCTCGGTCTGGGCGGGCCCGCGAGCTCGGACCAGCGCAGCACGAGCCAGAGCGTGACCGCCATGACGAGCACGTTCCACGCGTAGACCTCGGCCTCGAGCGCGTTCTCCCAGAAGCTGAAGGAGAACGCGATGAACAGGCACGCCGTGATCCCGGCGACATACGTCGGGATCCCGTCGGCGAACGATGTGATCTCGCCCTCCCAGCGCTTCGCGATCTTGGCGATGGCGAGATAGAAGAAGAAGATCGCGGCGGCGCCTGCGACGACCGATGTGAAGTTGATCGCCTGCGCCACGTTCGGGAAGGGGAGGAGCCCGAACAGACGGCTAAGGAGCGTGTAGACCGGCGAGCCCGGTGGGTGCCCGACGCCGAGGATATACCCGACGGCGATGAACTCACCGTTGTCCCAGAAGGCCACGACGGGCGCGGTCGTCATCATGTAGACGATGAACGAGAACGCTCCCATCACCCACGCGATGATGGTGTTGGTCCGTTCGTGCTGGTACATCGTGTCTCCTCTTGATCGATTGCTAGGACGATGTGCTGTCGGCCGTCTGGCTCTGCAGGAGCTGTGAGAGGCGTTCCCGCAGCTGGCTCAGCGTGATGCCGCGCGAGATCTGCCCCCCGAGAGCGAGGGAGATGTCGCCCGTCTCCTCCGAGACGATGACCACGACGGCGTCGGTCTCCTCGGTCAGGCCGACCGCGGCGCGGTGCCTGGTCCCGAGCGTGTGAACGTAGTACGGATTCTGCGACAGCGGCAGGGTGCAGCGTGCCGCGACGATCTCGTCGCCGTTGACGATGACCGCCCCGTCGTGGAGCGGCGTCAGCGGCGTGAAGATCGAGACGATCAGACTCGAGACGACCGGCGCGTTCAGGAGCACGCCGGTCTGGTAGTAGTTGAGCAGGCGCGCCTGACGCTCGACCACGATGAGCGCTCCGGTGCGCTTCTGGGACATCGCTTTGACCGCCGTGACGATGGCGTCGATCGACTCGTGGACCTCGAGACGGACGAACGGTCGGAGCAGCCGGCTCTGACCCATCTGGGCGAGGATGCGACGCAGTTCATCCTGGAAGAGGATGACGAAGATGATGGCCCAGAGCCCCTTGAGTCCGGACATAAGCCAGTTGAGCGCGTCGAACTGAAGCCACCTGGCAACGAACCCGATGACAACGATGACGAAGAGACTCACGGACATCTGCATCGCGCGGCGGCCCCTCAGCAGCAGGAGCAGCTGGTAGATGACGAACGCGACAATGGCGATGTCGATAATGTCGATGAGGATCCTGGAACCGGACATCCCGTCATGCCCCCTGAGTGATGCAGGCTTCGACCATCCTGACCGCGCGGACAACCGGACGCACGTCGTGTACGCGCACGATGCGCGTTCCCTGGGCGACGGCGTACGCCGCGGTCGCGATCGTGCCCTCGAGCCGTTCCTCGACCGGGAGGTCGAGGATGCTGCCGATGAAGCTCTTCCTGGACGTTCCGATCACGACCGGCCTGCCCAGCACGGCCAGTTCGGGCAGTCGCCTGAGGATGGCCAGGTTGTGCTTCGTAGTCTTTCCGAATCCAATCCCGGGGTCAACGGCAATCTGTTCATCGTCCAGACCGGACGCGCGGGCCCGCTCGACGGCGTCGGCGAGGAACCCTGCGATCTCGCCGATCAGATCGGCGTAGGTCGGATGCTTCTGCATCGTGGCGGGTGTGCCCTTCATGTGCATGAGAATGCACGCCGCGCCGCGTTCGGCCGTCACCCCGGCCAGGGCCTGGTCCGCCGTGAACCCCGTGATGTCGTTGATGATCGCGGCACCGGCGTCGAGCGTCTCCCGGGCCACGACCGCCGAGCTCGTGTCGACCGAGATCGGCCCGGCCCATTCCTCGGAGAGCATCTCGACGATCGGGAGGACGCGCTTGAGTTCCTCCTGCTCGGAGACCGGCTCGGATCCGGGTCGGGACGACTGACCACCGATGTCGATGATGTCCGCGCCGTCATCGATCAGCTTCAGCGCGTGCCTGAGCGCCTCGGTCGGCTGCATGTAGAGGCCGCCGTCCGAGAACGAGTCGGGCGTCACGTTGACGACGCCCATGATCCGGACGCGCTCGGCGAGGTCGAACGAGAACGAGCTTCCACGAAAGACCGCGGTGCGGGGCTCGAGCATCCCGTCGAGCAGCACCGCGATGCGCTCGCCCAATGCCGGAACGTCGAACGGCTGGAACGAGAGTCGCTCGACCAGCCGCTTCAGCTGAAGAGGCGTGCCCATCACGAGCACGTCGGAGCACTCGACTGCGTGTGTCAGCACATGCATGTGGACCGCGGCGTCTCCGCCGAGCGAGAGCATCTGCTGTTTGAGGATGTGCGCGACGGGGACGGTCACGCCCGAGACCTTGAGCACAACGGTCCGGGCCTTGTCCTGCATCGCGTCGATACCGCCCTCACAGACGCCGATGGCCCGCATCTCGCGGGCGGCATCCTCGCGTGATCCGATGACCACGACGCGCGGGGAGAGCGGCTCCGGCATCAGGCCTCCGTCCCGTTCTCGGGCGCGTCGGTCCCGGACCCCGCCGTCTCGGCGTCGCTCGCTCTGTCATCGCCCGTCTCGCCGTCCCCGTCCTCGTGCACGTCGTCCGGCGGCGAGCCGTCTCGTGACGGCTCATCCTCGCATCCGGGGCGCTTGCCGAGGAGCTCTTCGACATCTTCGCTCGTGAGCGTCTCTCGCTCGAGGAGCGCGTTGGCGAGGGCGTGAAGCTTGTCCTCGTTCTCGCGGACGAGCGAGCGCGACCGGTCGAGCGACTCGTCGACAAAACGACGGATCTCCGAGTCGATGAGCTCGGCCGTCTTCTCGCTGATCTCGTCGGGGTACGCCATCTCGCGACCCAGGAAGACCTGGCGCTTGGCGTGGCCGAACGACACCGGACCGAGCTTCTCGCTCATACCCCAGTTGCAGACCATCCTCCGGGCGATCTCCGTGGCGTAGCGGATGTCTCCCGCGGCGCCCGTCGTGATCTCGTCGAAGACCGTCTCCTCTGCGGCACGACCCCCGAGCAGGTTCGCCAGCTCGTTGAGCCAGTGCTGCTTCGGCTGTGACATCCGATCGTCGGAATCGAGGAAGTGCGTTGTGCCAAGCGTGTGCCCTCGCGGGACGATGGTCACCTTGTGGAGCGGGGTGCCGCCCGGGATGAGCCATCCAACGAGCGTGTGTCCGGCCTCGTGGTACGCCGTGACCTTGAGGTCCTTGTCCGAGAGGACCATGCTCTTCCGCTCGATGCCGAGCATGACCTTGTCCTTTGCATCCTCGAAGTCGATCATCTGCACCGAGTCGCGGTTGGCTCTCGCCGCGTGAAGCGCGGCCTCATTGACGAGGTTGGCGATGTCGGCGCCCGAGAGACCGGGTGTGCTCTTGGAGAGACGCTCGAAGTCGACCTTATCGTCCAGGACGACCTTCTTCGCGCTCACCTCGAAGATGCCCTGACGTCCCTTGAGGTCCGGGAGGTCGACGACGATCTGTCGGTCGAACCGGCCGGGCCGCAGGAGTGCCGTATCGAGCACGTCGGGCCGGTTCGTCGCCGCGAGGAGGATGACCCCCTCGTTCGACTCGAAGCCGTCCATCTCGACAAGGAGCTGGTTGAGGGTCTGCTCGCGCTCGTCGTGCCCGCCGCCGAGACCAGCGCCCCGCATGCGTCCGACGGCGTCGAGCTCGTCGATGAAGATGATGCAGGGTGCATTCGTCTTGCCCTGCTCGAAGAGGTCACGGACACGGGACGCACCGACGCCGACGAACATCTCGACGAAGTCGGATCCGCTGATCGAGAGGAACGGGACCTCGGCCTCGCCGGCCACGGCTCGCGCGAGGAGCGTCTTACCCGTGCCGGGAGGACCGACGAGCAGCGCGCCCTTCGGGATCTTGCCGCCGAGCCTCGTGAACTTCTTCGGAGCCTGGAGAAACTCGACGATCTCCTGGAGTTCGACCTTGGCCTCCGGGAGACCGGCCACATCGTCGAAGGTGACCTTCGGGCGGTCCTCGGTGAGAAGCCGCGCGTTCGACTTGCCGAAGCTGAAGGCGCGGCCCGCACCCGCACCGCCGCGCATCGTGCGCATGATGAAGATCCAGAAGACGACGATCACGGCGAGCGGGAGGATGGAGAAGAGCACGCCGCCCCAGTTCGTCGAGGGCGGCTGACCGATGAGCTCGGCTTCGGGGTTGTGCTTCTCAACCTCCTTCACGAAGTCCGGGTCCTCGATGAGAAGCCAGGCGGTGAAGTCCGTGTACTCGAGCGACTCACCCTCGATGACGACGTACGACGAGGTCGCGAGCTGGCCGCGAACGAACCGGTCCTCGACCGAGACCGCCGCGATGTTCCCCGCCCGCACCTCACGCATCAGATCACTGTAGGTGATCTCGACGTCCTTCGGCCGGTTCTGCGAGTAGAGCTGCCAGGCCATGATGGCGATGAACAGGAAGATGATCCACGCGATGAACGGGTTCCTGCCCGCGCGCTGGGTCATGGCGAGGCCGCGCTGGAGCTCTTCGCCGCGCCGCTTGCTCTGATCGGGCCGCCGCTCGTCGCGGCGATCCCGGTCGTTCTTCTGTCTGTTGTTCTCAGGCATGCGTGTTCCAGTCTCCGGCTGGTGGTCCGGACGTTCGGATGTGGCGCCCGCGGGCGCCCTGTGCACGACGCGTCCTCTCGACAGCGGCTAGGGGATCTCCTCGCCCTCGATCACACCGATGTAGGGCAGGTTCCGGTAGCGCTGCGCCAGGTCGAGGCCGTAACCGATGACGAAGACGTCGGGAACAACGAACCCGACGTAGTCGAGCGGGATCTCGACCTCCCGACGCCCCTGCCGGTCGAGCAGGGTGCAGATCTTGACGCTCTTCGGATGACGCGTCTTGAGATTCTCGATGATGTACTGGAGCGTGAGCCCCGTGTCGATGATGTCCTCGATGATGAGAAGATGACGGTCCTCGATGCTGATCGAGAGGTCCTCGAGGATACGGACGATGCCCGTCGACTCGGTCCCGTCGCCGTAGCTTGAGACCTCCATGAAGTCGATCTCGACCGGCGCGTCGATGGCGCGGACGAGATCTGCGAGGAAGATGAAGCCGCCCTTGAGGATGTTCACGAGGATGGGCGGGTCGTCCCCATAGTCCGCCGTGATGTTGGCTCCGAGTTCGCGGACTCTCTCCTGGATCTGCTCTTCGGTGAGCAGGACTTTACCGATCTGCAGGGTCGTCCTCCGTTGTCTGGGCCCTCACGATGAGCACCTGCCTGGTCTCCGCTGTCACAGGCGCGACGTCCGCGCGCCTGAGCCCCACTACCCACAGAATGCCTTCCGCGTCGGTGAGAACAGGAACCTCGTCGCGGAAGCTGAAGGAGATCTTCTCGTCGATGAAGAGCTCCTTCAGTGTCTTGGTACCCTCCATACCGAACGGTTGGAATCGGTCGCCCGGTCTGCGGGGGCGGACGGTCAGCGGCCGGTGGAGCCTGTCGAGGTCGAAGTAGGCAACGCCCGGCGGGGCGGCGCTGACGGACCCCCGGAGCTCGTCGGGGGAGCAGATCTCGCACGACAGCCTCAGACCGGCGGCAGCGAAGCGGACGACACCGGGTGCAGGCAGCTCCCGCGGCTGGATGACGGGCAAGCCATCGCCCTGTGTGATGACGAGACAGCCGTGGTCGAGTCGGGCCTGGACGCCACCCGGCAGGTCCACCGCCGAGCCGACGTCGGCTCGGTCAAGCAGCGTGAGGAGGTTCTCGACGTGCTGGAACGCCAGCGGACCAAGGTCGGGGCGCAGGTCGCCCACGACCCGACGGAGGATGGCCCTCCTCAGAGCTTCATCGTAGCCACCGAGAATGCCCGAATCAAGGGCCATCTGACCGATGTTCATACGTGTGACGACCTCGGGGAGTGACGCATCGACCAGGCGCTCGAAATGACCTGAAACGTCGGTCATGATCGACCCGAGATGGACGAGGGTGCGGCTGATCCCCGGGTTGTAGCCTTCCAGTGTGGGTATCAGCTCGTGCCGAACGCGGTTGCGGGTGTATTCGGTCTCATCGTTGCTCGCATCCACGCGGAACTCGAGCTGGTGGGTCTCGATGTAGTCCTCGATCTCCTCGCGCCAGACCCCCAGGAGCGGCCGGATGACGAACCCGTCGCGCTTCGGAGGGATGCCCGAGAGTCCGTCAGGACCCGCGCCACGGACGAAACGCATCAGCACCGTCTCGGCCTGGTCGTCGGCGTTGTGGCCGAACGCGATCCGCTGGCAGTACTCGAGCTTCATCGTCTTGTAGAGGAAGCGGTACCGGAGCATCCTCGCGGCGTCCTGCTTCGACATGCGGTGGGAGAGGAGGAAGCGCGGGACGTCCTCTTCGTCGCAGAAGCAGGGCACCCCCAGGCGCGCGGCGAACTCCTCTACGAACTCCGCGTCCCGCCGCGACTCCTCGCCTCGGAATCGGTGGTCGAGGTGCGCGATCTTGAGCTCGAACCCGAGCTGTTCCTGAAGGCCGGCGAGGACGTGCGCCATACAGACGGAATCGGCGCCGCCGGAGACCGCGGCGAGGACGCTGTCGCGTCCTGAGATCATGCGGTACCTGCTGATCGTGTCCCTGATGCGCTGGACGATGTCGGGCATTGCAGGACCCTGTTCGGTGGTTTGCGAGACAACGCGGGGGATGAAGAAAACGGCCCTCCCGGCGTTCGCGACAGGAGGGCCGAATCTGGTAGCGGTGCAGGGATTCGAACCCCGGACACGCGGATTATGATTCCGCTGCTCTAACCAACTGAGCTACACCGCCGTCTATCCGCGCAGGTGGGTGGGCCCACCTCAAATCCTCTCTAGAAATGATAGTCAAGCCTGAGGGAGGGGTCAACCGGGAAGTGTCGGAACCGCCCTGCCGGCGGGCCGCTGAGGCCGGATATGCCCGTTGGAAGGGGGTCTCGTGAGGCCGAAAACCCGCATCGAAATCGCCCATCGCGCATCAAACATGCTGAGGCCGTACCCGGTCGCGGCGCGGGCCAGAGGGGCTCGTCGTGGCGGCGCCAGACGAATCAGGCAGCGGGCAGCACACAGCACAGAAGGAGGCAGCACGCACATGAGACTCGACCGATTCACCCTGAAGGCACAGGAGGCCGTGCAGGCCGCCCAGAATCTCGCGATGGACCGCAACCACCAGGAGGTGACGACCGAGCATCTGCTCGCAGCGCTGCTCGAACAGCGCGAGGGGATCGTGATCCCGATCCTCCAGCGTCTGGGGGCGGACGTCTCGGGGTTGCGGGAGAGGGTGGATGAGGAGATAGACCGCATCCCGCAGGTTCAGGGTGGAAACATGCAGACCTACGCCGCGCCGACCATCCAGTCGGTGCTCGGGGCCGCGTGGAACGAGGCGCAGCAGCTCAAGGACGAGTACGTCAGCACGGAGCATCTGCTCATTGCGCTCGCGGAGGAGAAGGAGGCGCCGGGAGGCGCGGTGCTCCGCGAGTTCGGTGCGACGCGCGAGAACATCTTCAAGGTCCTCAAGGACATCCGTGGCAACCAGCGCGTGACCGACGCGAACGCTGAGGACAAGTACCAGGCGCTGGCGAAGTACAGTCGCGACCTCACGGACCTCGCGCGGGCGGGGAAACTCGACCCGGTCATCGGACGCGACGAGGAGATCCGCCGCGTCATCCAGGTCCTCTCGCGCCGCACGAAGAACAACCCGGTCCTGATCGGCGAGCCGGGCGTCGGCAAGACGGCCATCGCCGAGGGGCTCGCGCAGCGCATCGTCGCCGGCGACGTCCCGGAGGGTCTCAAGGACAAGCGCGTCAACGCGCTCGACATGGGCGCCCTTGTGGCGGGGGCCAAGTACCGCGGCGAGTTCGAGGACCGGCTCAAGGCCGTGCTCCGCGAGATCGCGGAGTCCGAGGGCCAGGTGATCCTCTTCATCGACGAGATGCACACGCTCGTGGGGGCGGGGGCGGCTGAGGGCGCGATGGACGCGTCCAATATGCTCAAGCCCGCGCTCGCGCGAGGAGAACTCCACGCGGTCGGCGCGACCACGCTCGACGAGTACCGGAAGCACATCGAGAAGGACGCCGCGCTCGAGCGAAGGTTCCAGCCGGTCCTGGTCGGCGAGCCGGACGTCGAGGACACGATCGCGATCCTCCGCGGGCTCAAGGAGCGCTACGAAGTGCACCACGGCGTCCGCATCAAGGACACGGCGATCGTGGCCGCGGCGACGCTCTCGCACCGCTACATCACCGACCGGTTCCTCCCGGACAAGGCGATCGACCTCGTCGACGAGGCGGCGTCGCGTCTGCGGATGGAGATCGACTCGATGCCCGAGGAGCTCGACCAGGTCGAGCGGCGGATGATGCAGCTGGAGATCGAGCGCGAGGCGATGAAGAAGGACAAGGACGCCGCCTCGAAGGAGCGGTTGGCGAAGATCGAGCAGGAGCTGGCGGATCTCAAGGAGCAGAGCTCCGAGATGAAGGTCCACTGGGAGAACGAGAAGACCGCGATCAAGGCCATCCGCGACACGAAGGCCGAGATCGAAGACGTGAAGACGGAGTACGAGCGCGCCGAGCGGCAGGGCGACCTCAACAAGGCCGCCGAGCTCCGTTACGGTCGGCAGACCGAGCTCGAGGCGCGGCTGAAGGACGAGAACGAGCGGCTGGCGGAGCTTCAGAGTGAGCGCCAGATGCTCAAGGAGGAGGTCGACGAAGACGACATCGCGGCCGTCGTCTCGACCTGGACGGGCATCCCGGTTGCGAAGATGCTCGAGGGCGAGCGCGACAAGCTACTCCAGATGGACGACCGGCTCCGGCTGCGCGTGGTGGGGCAGGATGAGGCCATCAAGGTCGTGGCCGACTCGGTGCGCCGGGCGAGAGCCGGGCTTCAGGACCCGCGCCGTCCGATCGGCTCGTTCATTTTCATGGGCCCGACAGGCGTCGGCAAGACCGAGCTCGGCCGGGCGCTCGCGGAGTTCCTGTTCGACGACGAGGACGCGATGGTCCGCATCGACATGTCCGAGTTCATGGAGAAGCACTCCGTGGCCCGCCTCATCGGCGCGCCCCCGGGCTACGTCGGATACGAGGAGGGCGGCTATCTCACGGAGGCCGTGCGCCGCAGACCCTATTCGGTCGTCCTGATGGACGAGATCGAGAAGGCGCACCCCGAGGTCTTCAACGTGCTGCTCCAGATTCTCGACGACGGCAGGCTCACCGACGGGCAGGGGAGAACGGTCGATTTCACGAACACGATCGTCATCATGACATCGAACGTGGGCAGCCAGTGGATCCAGGAGCTCGGCGAGGGCGACCGGGAGGAGATGTCGTCTCGCGTCATGGAGGCGCTCCGCGCGCAGTTCCGGCCGGAGTTCCTCAACCGCATCGACGAGATCGTGATCTTCAACGCGCTCTCACTCGACGAGATCAAGCTGATCGTCGATATCCAGCTGAGGCGTCTGCAGAAGCTCCTGGCCGACAGGAAGATCGGACTCGAGCTGACCGACGCCGCCAAGGAGATGATCGCCCGCGAGGGGTTTGACCCGGTGTACGGAGCGAGGCCGCTCAAGCGGGCGCTCCAGCGCGAGGTGCAGAACCCGCTGGCGGTGAAGATCCTCGAGGGCGAGTTCAACGACGGCGACAGCGTGGTGGTGGACGTGGAGGACGGGACGATGGTGTTCCGCGCGGCGTCGTAGGCTCGCCCGACAGGGGGCTATCGAGAAGGGGGTGCGCTGATGCGCACCCCCTTCGCTGTCATTCGTCTCGGGTCGAACCTGCCCGCCTGATGCCTGGCGGTCGGCAGGACGATGCCCGTCGGTCTCACTACGTCGCCGTGATCTCCGCGACGCCGAGAAGGCCGACGTCGATGAAGGTCTCGCCGAGCCAGGTCTCCTCGAGCGGGACCAGCACGATGTCGCCGTCGCGGAGCCCCGTCATCACACCCGTCCTGCCCTCGGTCGCCGCGACCACAGCGGCCGTGCCCATGCGGCTGCCGCGCGTGCGGTCGGACGCGGTCGGCGAGCCGCCGCGCTGGACGTGACCGAGTACGCTGACGCGGTAGCGGATGCCCGTCCGCTCCTCGACCGCCGCGGCGGCCGCCGCGGCGCCGCCCTCGACCGCGCCCTCGGCGACGACGATGATGAAGCTGCCCTTCCCGCGCTGTCGGCCATCCCGGATGATCTCGGAGAGCCGCTCGAGGTCCGCCGGAACCTCGGGGATGAGGATGCCCTCCGCGCCGCCGGCCAGACCGACCTCGAGCGCCAGCGCTCCGCAGTTCCGACCCATCACCTCGATGAAGAAGATCCGGTCGTGCGAGGCCGCCGTGTCGCGGATCTTGTCGATCGACTCGAGCGCGGTGTTCGCCGCGGTGCTGTAGCCGATGGTGAACTGCGTTCCCGCGATGTCGTTGTCGATCGTGCCGGGGATGCCGATGACCGAGACACCGTGCTCCTTGGACAGCTTGTCGAGGCCGTGGAACGTGCCGTCGCCGCCGATGCCGATCAGACAGTCGATGCCGTTCTCCCGGAGGACCGCCGCCGCCTTCTCGCGTCCGCTCTCCTCATAGAACGCCTTGCAACGGCTCGTCTTGAGGATCGTTCCACCGAGCTGGACGATGTTCGATACCGAGCGCGCCGTCATCGGTTCGATCTCGTGTTCGAGCAGGCCGGAGAACCCCCGCATGACGCCGCTGACCTTCACGCCACCGGCGAGAGCGGTTCGAACGACCGCACGGATGGCGGCATTCATCCCCGGTGCATCTCCACCGCTGGTGAGAACACCGATGTGCTTGACTACAGACATGTGTGACTCCTTGTGAGAGCGCACTCCGAGCGACGCTCCTGACGGCGGTTCCTGCAAAAGACCCCGAGCATGCCCGGGGTCGTCGTGAAGTCGCGTGAGGTTGAGATCCTGCCGCGGTGGTGGTAGCCGATGCTCGCGGAGCGAACATCCAGGCCGCCTGCCTGCAGGCGGCCGCCTACTTCAACAGGATCATCTTCCTCGTCGAGATGTAGTCGGGCGCCACCATTCTAGCGAAGTAAATGCCGGATGCAACCCTGTGTCCGAGGTCGTCGCGCCCCTCCCACGTGACCGTGTACCGACCCGCACTGTGATGACCCTCCGCGAGGACAGTGAGCCGGCGTCCCGCGAGATCGTAGACGGCCACCTCGACGTCGCCGCCAGGAGCCGGAACGGCGAAGGAGAGCGACGTGACGGGGTTGAACGGGTTCGGCGAGTTCTGGCCGAGCTCGAACGTCCGCGGGATATCGTCGATCTCAACGGACGTTGGAGCGCCGCCGTTGGGGCTGCTGAGGAACGGACGCCAGAGGACGTACCCAAGGAAGACACGGCCGCTCGGCGGAGCTGCGCCCCACCAGTTGCGCCGCGCGAAGACGGGGTTCTCAGGACCGTTGTAGTTCGCGACGGCGGCCATCTGGTTGTCGATGATCGAGTTGTATCCGGTCAACGGGTACATGTCGTTGCCGAGGTTCGGGGACGATCCGGTGTCGGCATGGACTCCGACGCGGTTCCCGGAGATCGTGCACCGCGTGAAGTGCGGGAACGAGGTCTTGCGGCAGTGGACGCCATCCTGGCCGTTCCCTGTGATCGTGCAGTCGGAGACGAGAGGTACGGCGTTGCTGATCCTCAACCCGTGCTCCGCGTTGTCGCTGATGTCGCACGAGTCGAACGTGGCGGTTGCGAACTTGCCGACGATGACGCCGGACAGGACGGCGCTGTTGGTGAACGAACTCAGCGTCACATGGTGCGACGCGTACTCGCGTATCTCCATGCCGCCGCCGTTCCCGTCGAACACGCAGTCTCGGACCGTTCCGGAGCCTCCCCGGAGATAGAGACCGAGGCTGTCACAGTGCGAGAAGCTCGTTCGTGTTGCGACGAGCTGGCCGCCGTTGAACCGGGCACCCAGGGCATTCTCATCGAGAGTGCAGTCGGTCAGGGCGATGACAGCGTCGTTTCCACGAATGCCGACGTCGGCGTTGGTGAGGAAGCAGTGGATGAGATCGGCCTCGCTCCCGGCCTTGAGCGTGAGTCCCTGCCAGGATGTGGCGTCGTTTCGGTCGCCGTCGATACCGATTGCTATCGGCTCGGCCTGCGTTCCTGCAGCGGTGAGCGTCCCGAAGACGTCGAACGAGCTGTCATCCTCCGCGAAGGTCAGCGTCGTGCCCGGGGCCAGCAGCACGTCCGCATCGGAACCGACCGTCACGTCTCCCGTGACGATCGTCCGACCCGAGATCAGCAGGTCCGATGAGATCGTACCCGTGAGCGGCTGGGCATAGAGACCGCTGTGTGCGGGGCCGTGTCCGAGACCGTCCCATTCCCGGGCGCTGGATCGTCCGGCGAGCGAGCCGGAGCCGCGGAGCGCCCCGAACTCGAACGCGTGGACGACCCCATCGCTCGAGTTCACGACAAACTCGCTGAGTCCGTCCTCGGCCAGGTCGACGAGCACCGGCGTGCCGCAACCGCCGGGGATAGGGATCGGTGTGATGATCTCGACACCGTCCGTGCCGAGCAGGTGCAGATACTCGGCGTCCGTCGAGACCGCGACCTCGAGACCGGACGCTCCATGGAGATCGGCGACCACGGCCGAGTTCCCGGGCGTGCCGCTGAGAGGAACACCCCACTGGACAGTGCCGCTCTGGACGAGATAGAACATCCCGGCCTCGGTCCCGGCGAGAACGTCGGGTCGAGCATCTCCGTCGATGTCTGCGAGAGCCAGCGAGACCACGCCGCTGTCCAGGGGGAGGGTCCACTCCTCGGACCCATCCTCGGCGTTGACGCATGTGATCGTGTCCCCCCCGAACACGATCTCGAGCGCCCCATCGCCGTCCGTGTCACCGAGCACCAGCGGTGAGCCGGGCCCGCCGTCGGTCGCAACCGGAGTCCAGAGCTGGACCGGAGGAACCGTCGCCGTGCTGATCGCGAACAGAGTCCCGTTCTGATCGATGCACGCAACGTCAGGATGTCCGTCGGAGTTCATGTCGCCGGCGGCGAGCTGGGACGCCGCGGGTGAGCGACCGGACATGTCGTACGTCCAGATCGCCCCACCGTGTTCGTCGTACGCACGAATGCCTGCGCCGCTGCCCCAGAAGGCCTTCATCGCAACGATCACATCGAGGTCGGCATCGGCGTCCGCGTCCGCAAGGACGGGGCAGCCTACCACGTCGTCCGTGTTGAGGTTCCAGAGCTCGCCGCCATCGTGGTCGAACGCCATCAGCCCCATCCGACGGGTGGCGACGATCTCGTCGTCGCCGTCGCTGTCCAGATCGCCGCAGGTCGCCGCGAGCTCGAGGTTGAAGTCGAGCGGATCGAGCGAGACGACGGACTGCCACTCCACGACGCCGGACGCGGACACGGCCCAGAGGCGCGCCTCCTCGTCGAAGAGGATGATCCTCGACTCGTCGTCGCCGCGCGCAACGCTGGGACCGTGCAGGTCGGTCGCCAGGTCGACCGGGAACCCCTGAGGATGTGGGTAGGCATACACGGTTCGAACGAAGACGTTGTTGCTCTCGTCGAGTTCGGCGACGAGGCCCCCGGGATCTGCCTCGATCGTGATCGTGTGCTCGCCGACGGTCATGTTCGGGATGGTGAACTCGGCCTCGCCCCATCCCCAGCCCGGGATGGAGGTAATCTCTGTTGTCTGCTCGTAGCTCCTGGCTTCCGTCTGACCCGTGATCGTGACGGTCACCCCCGGCGACGGTTCGCTGCTCTGGTTGAACACAGGAACGGTGATGTGCAGGTCCTCGCCTCCCGTGACCGTCTCGGGGTCCCAGATCACCTGGTGGGGACGGATGGTCAGGTCCGGGAGTCCGGCCGGAGCGTTCTCCGAGCGGTAGATCAGCGCAGGGTCTCCGAAGAGGTTGAAGTGGCGCGCGTAGTCCACGTTGCCGCCGTCCTGAAGATGGAGAAGCTTGGCCGTGGCGAAGGTCTCGCCGAGGAACGAACACCCCTCGTGGAACGCCGCGTCATAGATCCGCTTCGTGAGCGTGCGGAACATCCCCCCGTCGCTGTTTCGCGGCGCGGCGAGACAGGCAATGGCGCCCTTCTTCTTCGCGTTGACCAGCTGCTCTGCAAGGCAGTCATACGAACCGGTGAGGTCGACCTCGGTCGTGTTGTCGAACCAGCCCGTCACGCAGGCCATCGACAGGACGACCGGGAGACGGTTGCCGTTGCTGAGCCCGGCGATGTTTGTTGTCTGGAAGGTCCTGTACCACTCGGAGATCCACCCGTCGCCCGCGAAGTTGACGAAGAGGTAGCCATCGTCGAACGCGTCTGCGACCGCCTCCGCGCAGAGGTGGTCCTGCTCGAAATCGTGCCGGTAGATCCGGTCCACGGTGTGATCATCAGGGATGATCTCATCGTACTCGTCGAACAGCTGAACGTACTCGTCCTTGGTCGTGTAGAAGAGCCCGGCGACGAGCATCGTCCGTTTCCACCAGTCCTCACCGGCCGGCATGGGCGTGTGGTTCGCGATCTTCGCGACGACGTTGATCAGCTCCTGGTCATTGCCGACAGAGAGCCGACCGAGCATAACGTCCTCGAAGTCGTCATCGCCAGAGACACAGGCGTAGTAGTGGTCGGACGCGACCTCCTGCCCGCCGTATCCGTCGTAGGTCGGGATCAGGACGGTTGTGTTGTCGTCGGCGTATGCATCCCCGATGAGAAGGACGAAACCGAGATGGCCGTCACCGAAGTGCTCGGCCGAGCGTGTCGCGTAGACGTTCTCGATGAAATCGTGGAGATCGGCGGATGTCTGGATTCCCGTGTCGGTCGTGCTGACGATCGCGACGTTCAGGCCCAGGTAGGCGGCGTGATAGAGACCCAGTGCGTACGGCGTCGGCGACGTGTCGAACTCCGAGGCGACGACGTAGAGAATATCCGCGCCGAGCTCTTCGCAATCCGCAACGGATGCGCAGTGTGACACCGCACCGATGGTCCTCGACGCTGCCTGAGGCCGCCAGAGGGGAGTCGCTTCGCCGAGCGGCTCGTAGTTGAGCACGGAGGAAGCGAGCGGTCGAGTGAACGGTCCGGCGTTCGATACGACCGGGGATGTGGAGTCGGTAGAGACGCGAACCTCGAGGTCGCTCCACCCATGCTCGCCGCCTATCAGGTCCAGCTCGCCGAGGTTGATCGAGACGACCGCGAGACGCTGACGGCGAACCTGGACCACGTCCTCGATGGCGATCACACTTGGGAGCCGCCCGTCGTCGAGTTCCACGCGGCCGCCGGGGATGTGAAGCGACGCCCCGGCGATGACCGGCGTGGCATCGTGAGGGATCGCGACAAGACGGCGAACGGTCTCGGCGTTGCCTCCGGTATCTGGTTCGCCGCTATCCTGCGAGGCGGGCAGATAAGCAAGAGACCGGCTCGTCATGTGACGCCCGGTCTCAAGGTTGCCCGCCAGAGCGAGCTTTATCGTAGTCTGTGTGAGGGAACGGTCGCCCGTCCCGGTGAAGGTGCTCAGATCCGACGCGGGCGCAGGCCGGCCACCCTGCAGCGGATCATCCAAGTGCTTCTCCGGACCTTTGGCGAGAGCTGACGATGTCAGTAGGAGTGCAGTGGTCGCACAGACCAGGGCTCCGCGAATGAGCTGCGATCCCCACGGTCCGAGCACCCGCCTCCGGCTCGTCCCGGTCATTGTATGCGTATGCTCCTGCGCGTGTGTCCCCGCAGCGCGTCACACGCAGGCAGAACGAGCCCGGCGGTTCCAGAGATCGATCGACCTCGAGGATCGCGCGGGCTCGTCATGCATGCTCAGAGAACTACTGGTACAGCGACTTGATAACGCCCCAGCTCGTGTTCTCGACCGGAGTGGAGCAGTCATCAAGGTACAGGTACATTCCGAAGTTCCACGTCTCGTACGTGCCCGGGCAGTCCTTCGCGTAGGTGCCGAAGTAGTTGCCCGTGCCGCACATGCCGTCGTAGACGCCATCGCCGTTGCGGATGATGATGACGAGGCCGGTCATGCTGCCGGCACAGAACTCGCCCTCATCCATCACGCCATCGTTGTTCGCGTCGTCGACCTGGATCTCGATGGTGCAGACGCCCGTCATCGTGCCGCCGTTCGTGTCATCGACGATCTCGAGAGCGTTCATCTCAGGCAGGCCGTGGTTCGTGTCGAAGTAGCCCTTCCAGTAGCCGGGCGTACCGGGCGTGTAGTTGCCCGCGTAGAACGTATCCCAGATGTGCTGATAGCGGAGGACAGGATCCGTCGGCCAGCCGGCGTCCGGGACCGTAATGGTCCATGACCCCGCCGTGATGTCGCCGCCCGTATCCATGCCGCCGACGAACGTCGGAGGGCTGTCCATGAAGTCGCCGTTGCCAACGCCGAAGAACCACACAAACGTGTCCTGAGCACATGCAACGGTCGCCATCGCGAGCACCGCAAGAACGATCACCAACGTGCGCATCGTACTCTCCTTTAGCTTTGGCCCCAGATGGGGCGCACTCCCTACGCACCCTTACTCGTGTCTAGTTGTAGAGGGCCTTGATCGTGCCCCAGGACGACTGCTCGACAGGGCTGCCGCAGAACGTCGCGCTGAACTGCCCCATCAGGTTGACCGAGTCGTCGGCCGGCGGGTTGACGAAGTTGAAGTTGCCGCCGCTCATCGAGCCGTTGCCACAGTAGTCCTCAAACGCACCGGTGCCCGCATCCGGGTTCAGGATGTAGGTGACCGTCATCTGGTTGTTTCCGTGCTTCTCATCCTGCGAGAGGATTCCGTCAGCATACCAGTCGCGGATCATGATCACGACCGAAGCGTCGCCGGTGATCGAGCCGGCAGGCGCGGTCAGGTCGAACAGGAAGGTCGGGGACGTCGGCATGGTGACGCCGTCGAAGTACCCGAACCAGGCCTGCGCGCCGATGGTGTCATCGTAGTTGTCCGCAAAGAAGTTCGTCCAGATGTAGTCGAACCTCGCGGTGGAGTCGGCCTCGGCGGGCCAGAGCGAGTCGTCGATCTCGACTTCCCACGTTCCGGTGACTCCAAAGAGGAACGTCCCGCTGTACACGACCGGGCTCTTCATCAAACTGCCCATACCCATCGTGCCGTACATGTAGCTGTCTGCAGCGGCAGGCATGGCGATGAGGAGCACGAGCGCCGGAACGATCGCGGCAAACATGAGCTTCCTCATAGGGACACGCTCCTTTCGCGTGGTGTCCGTCAAGAGTTGTCGTAGCGAATCCTGTGCCGTCTCACCGATGCAGGGGAGGGGAGCCCCCCATGCTCTCCAAATACACTTGCACCAGCGCCCCGGTCTTCAGGACCACAAGGACCTGACCCGCTCCCTTCGGGGACCGGGGTCTGTACACCGTTTCTTCCATGTCTATTCGTGAGTGACTTCCACGATCACACCCCATAGCTTACTACATTGGCTATCCGGAGTCAATGAGTTTTCCAACCAAGCCGCACAGCCTGCGCTGCCTCGTCGGGGAGGACACGCCCAAGAAGTGCCGCTTCTCCTCGGTGGACACTCTATGGCCATAATTCATACATCATGAAGGTCGCATGTGAGCATCGTTTCGGCGCGACGATCAAGGCGGAGTTGGACTCCGGGCACGCCGTCCCATAGAATGCTCGGACAGCCGTGTTCCGACCGCGGCGACCTGTCGATAGCGATCGGGGGACTCATGCCACACGCACACGACTGCGCGAGCGAGACGCGGCGCGTTCGATGGACGGCCGCCCTGCTGTTCCTCGCCGCGCTCACTCTGCGGCTCGTCTACGTGGCCCACCTCCAGGAGAGCCCTCTTGCGCAGACGCCGATGCTCGATGAGCTCTACCACGTCGAGTGGGCGCGCTCGCTGGCATCGGGTGACTGGCTCGGCGACAAGGTGTTCTTCCGGGCGCCGCTCTATCCCTACCTTCTCGGCGTCATGCTGGCCGTGTTCCGCGGGAGCCTGACGGCCGCGCGGTTCGTTCAGGCGACATACGGCGCGCTGGTCCCGGTCGTGACCTTCTTCATCGCACGACGCGTCGGCGGGAGTCGCCGTGCCATCGCCGCCGGTGTGCTCGCGACCGTCTACCCGTTCCTGATCTACTTCGACAACGAATTGCTCATCACATCGCTCATCGTGCTGCTCGACGCGGTGATGCTGCTTCTCGTGCTGCGCGCCGATGAGCATCCGAGCTGGACGCGGTGGCTCGGCGTGGGTCTCGTCCTCGGTCTCTCGGCGATCGCGAGGCCCAACGTGCTCGTGTTCGCGCCGGCGCTCTTCCTGTGGACCTGGTTCACGGCGCGAGCTGATGCTCGCGTGTCGGTGGGCGCGGGCGGCGTGGGGCGGGACGTCGAGCAGAGCGGGTATCGCTTCACCCTGCTGACACGCTCGACGCCGCTTCTGACCGCGGTGCACCGGATGGCCGTCGTGGCCTTCGGCGCGGCGCTCGTGGTGGCCCCGGTCACGCTTCGAAACGCCGCGCTCGAGAAGGACTTCGTGCTGATCGCGTCTCAGGGGGGAGTCAACTACTTCATCGGGAACAACGCCAGATCCGACGGGGTCTCGGCAGTCGTACCCGGTCTCGGGGAGGCGTGGGAGTATAGCGACTGCGAGCGGATCGCAGCGCGCGCGGAGGGACGGAGCCTCAAGCCGAGCGAGGTGTCAGGGTTCTGGTACGCGAAGGGGCGCGAGTTCATCGCGTCGCGCCCACGGGACGCGTTCAGACTCCACGTCCGGAAGTTCGTGCTGTTCTGGAACCGGTTCGAGCTCGCGAACAATAAGGACATCTACTTCTTCGGGCGGATGTCCCCCGTGTTCACGGCGTTCTCCTGGCTGCACTTCGGTGTCGTCTCGCCGCTGGCAGCGCTCGGGTTGATCGCGCTCGCGCGGAGGAGGAGGGGGGCCGCCCTTCTGGCGCTGTTCGTGGCGTCGTACGCCGCTGGTGTCATCCTGTTCTTCGTCAACGCGCGGTTCCGGATGCCGATCGTCCCGTCGCTGCTCGTGTTCTCTTCGGCCGGAATCGTGTGGCTGTGGGACCAGCTCCGACGGCGGCGTTGGGTCAGACTTGCGGTCGGCGGCGCGTGTCTGGCCGCGACAGCGCTGTTCGTCAACATTGATTTCTATGGGACGCACGTCGGGGACCGACCGCAGACACACAACACCATCGGGCTCGCGCACGCGTCAGCCGGACGGTACGCGGAGGCGGTCGAGGCATACGACCAGGCGATCGAGCTGTCACCCGGATACGCGAAGGCGTGGAACAATCGTGGACTTGCTCTGGAAGCGGACGGCGACCCGGACGCCGCGCTCGCGTCGTACATGAGGGCGATCGAGCTTGATCCCTCACTGGCGACCGCGCTCAACAACATCGGCGCGCTGCAGTGGAAGAGCGGAGACCTGGAAGGCGCCGTGGACTGGTTCCGCCGGGCCGTCGGAGCGGACGCATGGCTTCCTGAGGCGCAGTACAACCTCGGGTCGGTGCTCGTGAGGCTCGGTCGTTCTCAGGACGCGGAGACGGCGTACCTGTCGGCTGTGCGGGCGCGTCCCCGGTTCCGGGAGGCGTGGCACGACTACGGTGTACTGCTCGAGGGCCAGGGGAGAATGAGCGAGGCGATCGGCGCGTACCAGCGCGCTGTCATCATCGATCCCCGCTACGCCGAGGCACGGAACAGCCTCGGTATCGCACTGGCTAGAACCGGTCAGTACCGCGAGGCTGCGATGGAACTCGAGGCCGCGCTCGAGCTGGTTCCGGGTGACCGGAACATCATCGCGAACCTCCGGACGGTCCGCTCACTCATGCGGAGCGGCGCACCGTAGCGCGCCGCCCGAACAGCTTCCACATCACGGTGATCTCACGCGCCGCCCGGGTTCGCGCCCGGGCGGTTCCCTACTCCATCGGGGCGAGCGCATCGCCTGCTCGCATGCTGACGAACGGATGGTCTTCGGACGCGAGCAGCTTTGAGAGCGCCTTGCGCGCGCGTCGGTCGGGGACGATCTTCCCGATCGCCTCCGCCGCGAACGCGCGCACGGTCCAGCTCTCGTCCTCGAGCAACTCGTTGAGCGGCCCGAGTGCCGAGTCGTCACCGATCGACCCGATCGCCGAGAGCGCCATGAGTCGTTCGGGGCCGCGTCCGACGTTCGCCACACCTATGAGCAGGGGGAGCGCGTCACTCCCGATCCCGGTCAGCGCGGAGGCGGCGCTGTATCGAACGTGGTAGTAATTGTCTCCGAGCGCTCTGACGAGCGCGCGAACAACCACGTCGTCCATGACGGCGTTCCTCGCTGCGATCGATCGATCGTGTCGGGCGAGCAGTCTCTCGTACTCCTCGGCAGCGTCTTCCGGATCGGCGCTCTGCTCCGTGTCGCCGTGAGGTGCCGTGGTCGGGTCTTTCGGTGGTTCAGGCTCGGTCGCCATCCTCCGGATGGCCACGGCCGCGCTCTTCCTGACGATCTCGTTCCTGTCGGCGAGAAGCCGGACGAGCCCGTCGACCCCGTCGGCGCTCCCGACGCGCCCGAGCGCGCTCGCGACGGACGAGCGTACCTTCCAGTCGGCATGCCGCGCCGCGGCGCACAGCGCCGGCGTGGCCCGCTCATCGTCCAGACGGCCCAGGATCCCGGCCGCCATCCTGGCGCCGCGGAGCGTGTCCGTCCTCTCGAGTTCCTCGCCAAGCGCGTCGATGAGCGGCTCGACGGCCGGTTCGCCGATCCTGACGAGGATGTCCTCGAGCGCGTGCCGTTCCCGCGGCCCGTCGGTGTCGAGCTGAGTGATGAGATAGGGCAGAGATCGATCGTACTCGCGAACGAGGACCCTTCGCGACGGCTGGATCATCGGCGCGAACTGGAGCGCCGCCGAGGACGAACGGAGGAAGAGCTCCTCTGCGCTCAGCTCGGCCAACGCGACCGTGTCCACCTCGCTCGCCTCGGTTCCGGTCTCCTCCGATGAAGCGATGGCTGCCGGGGCAAGACACACGGCGGCAGTCACGAGGATGAGAAGCGTGCGTATCACTCCGCATCACCTCCTTCGTCCCGCTCGATCTCGAGTTCGGTGTCGACCCCGACGCCGTGGTTGCTGTAGCTCCACCACGTGTTGTCCGCGCCGCGTCCTGTGTAGGCGTCGCCGCCGCCGCAGTCGAGGAACACCCCCACGCTGCCGTAGTCGCGTCTGAGGTTCCCGTATCCGTGTGTGTTGTTCGGGTTGCGCACGCCGTAGGCGTCGTTCCCCGAGTCGTCGACAAGGATGCCGATCCCGTTCGCGTTGCCTGCAGCCTGCGACAGGTCGTGGCACGTGTAGCTGTCGTCGCCCGACAGGTCGTGCAGCAACCCGATGGCAAGGTCGTGCCCGCACCCCTGCGAGACGCCCTTTGAGACGTAGTTGTCGTCTCCCTCATAGTCCACCAACGCGGCGACCGTGATGTGCGTTCCCGCGCCCTGCGCGTACTGGTAGGAGACGTACTGATCGTTCCCGGCGAAGTCCACAAGACCTCCGACCGCGAACCAGTAGCTCGACCCCTGACCGAAGATATCGGAGACGTACACGTCGTTCCCGGCGCCGTCGACGAGCATGCCGACGCCGCCCGACGCGTCCGGTCTCCATCCGAACCCGAACCCCTGCGACAGGCTGATGTAGTGGTCGAAGTAGCGGATCTCATCTGTGTACTTGCCGCCCGCGTAGTACGAGTCGTTGCCCGCGAGGTCGTCGAGCAGGCCGAAACCCATGACGAACCCGAACGCCTGCGAGAAGACGGCGGCGCGATAGGAGTCGTTCCCCTCTCCGTCAAGGAGAATGCCGATACCAAACGCGCCCGAGCCCTGCACGCACGTATCGCCCTCGTAGGTGTCGTGGCCGCCGACATCGCGGAGAACGCCCACGCCGAACAGCCCGGAGCCGAGCGCGAAACTTCCGGCGACGTACCGGTCGTCGCCCGCGAGGTCCACGAGCACACCAACCCCCATGAAGCCCGCTCCGAAGGCGTGGTGGCCGCCGAGATACGTGTCGTCGCCCTCGAGGTCGATGACCGCCGCCACCGGGTGCGAGGCGAGCGCCCCGCCGAGAGGATGCGCACCGTCGCCATCTGTGAGCGGAAGCATGCCCGTCGTCCGACAGTCGTACACATCATTGCCACCCAGATCGATGATGACGGCGGCGCCGCGGCCGTAGTAGGTCGTACCGGTGCCTCCGATGACGACCGTCCCCTCGCTGGTCTCGCGAACCTCGATGACGTCGCCCCACGCGACGGACTCGGGACCCAGACGCTCGGAGTATCGGTCGCCACCCGTCGCCGGGCCGTGCTGTCTGCGCAGGTCCGACGCGACCGCGAGCGATGCATCGACCGCTTCGGCGACCACGGCTCCAGCCAGCGCGATGTGGCTGTAGTCGACCTCGCCCGCGATGGCGAGCAACCGGTCACCCAGGATCTCCGCTTCCTCCGCTTCCTGCTCTCGCACGTCGATGGGCTTCTCCGGGTCGAACTCCTCCTCCTCGAGAAGGACCGGCGCATGCATGACGAGGAATTCGCGTTCCTCGTCGGTCAGCTCGGCGAACGCCAGCGACATCTCCTCCCGCGCGCGCGTGAGGGCGGGGAGGAGCACGCTGAGCGCGTCTGCGCCCTCTGGCCCGGCGCCCGGGCAGGCCTCGGGCCAGACGTCGAGATCGAGTTCCTTCGCGGCGGCGATGACGAGTTCGGCCATCCCGACCGGCGATGCGACATCTTCGGCGAGACCGCGCACGTACCACTCCGTGTCGAGTGGTCGGTCGAGAAGACTGTCGGCCACGGTCAGACGGAACGAGTCCGGCGCCTCAGCGTAGTCCGTCCGGAAGCGCAGATCGTCGCGCGTCAGCGCGATAGCCTCGAGCGCATCGTCAAGCGCAGCGGCGACCGTGTCCGCGGCCGACGCCCCGACCGGGGCGCACAGCGCGAGCGCGATCGCCACTCCGACGGTTGTTCGTCTGTGTCCCGTCATGCCATCTCCTTCTGGGCCAGGTGGAGCCGCACGGCCTCGGCCGTGATCGGCAGCTCCTCGAAGCGGATCCCGATTGCGTGCGCCACGGCGTTCGCGATGGCAACCGCGCCCGGCATCGCGGGCGTCTCTCCGATACCCTTCGCACCGAACGGCCCCCGCGAGTACGGAGCCTCGATGGTGTGGCACACGATCTCCGGTGTGTCGAGAGCCGTCGGAAGAATGTATGTCGAGAAGTCAGGGGTCTGTATCGTTGCCCCGTCTGTCTTCATCGTCTCGTAGAGAGCCATACCGACGCCCTGGAGCACGCCACCCTGAAGCTGGCCCTCCAGCGTGACCGGATTCAGCACGCGCCCAACGTCGTGCGCCGCCGTCATCCGGACGATCCGGACCTCTCCGGTGCGCGTGTCGACCTCAACCTCCGCGATCTGCGTCGCGTACGAGTAGACGGCGTAGGCGTCACCCTGACCGTTCTCGTCGAACGTCGATTCAGGCGCCGCGTACCATCCCTCGGCGGCCGTGTTGATGTTGCGCACCCAGCAGAGCTCGGCGAGTTCTGCGAACCCGAGGCTCTCGCCCGGGCTCGAGACGAGGCCGTCTGCGAACGCGATGTCATCGGGCCGGCAGCCGAACTCATCGGCCGCCACCTCGGCAAGCGTCTCCCTGAGCCTGGTCGCCGCGTCGATGACGGCGTTTCCAGTCATGAGTGTGGTCCGTGACGCGACACTCGGTCCGCTGTCCGGCACGACGCTCGTGTCGACGTGATCGACGTGGACCGACTCGACCGGAATGCCCAGAGTCTCCGCCGCCATCTGCGAGAGCACTGTCAGAAGCCCCTGACCCATCTCGGTCCCGCCGACGGCGACGCGGAGCGAGCCGTCCCGGTAGAGGTTGACGTGCGCGCCGGAGGCGTCGAGCGCGAGACCCTTCGCTCCCAGGCTCACGCCGTAGTAGATTGAGCCGACGCCGATGCCACGGACGAACCGGTCGTTCGAACCGCCCGATCCCGGCTCCTCGTGCAAGCGCGCGGCCGCTGCGCGCTTCTCCGTCCAGCCGGATTCATCGCGCGCCACCCTGAGCGTCTCCGGGAGTCCGACGCTCTCCTCGAGCAGCTGCCCGGTCGCCGTCCGCTTCCCGACCTCAAGACAGTTGGCCAGCCGGATGTCGATCGGGTCGATTCCAAGCGCCTCGGCGATCTCATCGACGACCGATTCGTCCGCGAAGATCGTCTGCGGCTGGCCGAAGCCGCGGAAGGCCCCGGTCGTCTGCCGATTCGTGTAGACGCCGTATCCGTCGGTCCGGACGTTGGGGATGTCGTACGGCCCGGTCGCGTGCGCGACAGACCGGAAGAGTACGACGGGCGTGAGGGTCGAGTATGCGCCCGCGTCCGCGACGATGCGGATGTCGGCGGCTGTGAACCGGCCGTCCCTGGTCGCGCCGAGCTTGTATCGCACGACCATCGGGTGGCGTTTGCTCGAGCGATAGAAGTCCTCCTCGCGCGTGTGGACAAGCTTGACCGGTCGGCCGGTGTGCCACGCCGCGACCGCAGCGCAGGCGCAGATCTCGCTCGGGACGTCCTCCTTGCCACCGAAGCCGCCGCCCGTGACGGTCTGAACGACCCGGACCCTCGCGAGCGGGATGCCGAGGACGCCGGCGACAGCCTTCTGGACATAGTACGGACACTGCATCGTGCCGTAGACCGTGATCGTCCCGCCCTCTTCCGGCACGGCGAGCGCGCCGAGCGGCTCGAGGTAGGCGTGCTCCTGGTGTCCGGTGCGGAACGTGCGCTCGACGATGACATCGGCCTCGTCGAATCCGCGGTCGATGTCGCCGCGGCGGACGCGGTAGGTGAGGTAGGCATTGTCTCCCTCATGCACGCGCGGGGCGCCGTCCTTCATCGCCTCCTCGGCGTCGAAAACACCCTCGAGTTCCTCGAGATCGAGGAGGACGGAGCGCGCGGCCTCGCGCGCGGCACGCGGCGTCTCTGCGATCGCGATGGCGACGGCGTCGCCGGAGTACCTGACGCGGTCGCCTGCGAGCAGGGGCTGATCGCGGTCGACACAGCCGACCTCGTTGTCACCCGGGATATCGATGGCTTTCACCAGAGCGACGAAGCCGGGGACCGAGCGGGCCTTCGAATCATCGACCCCGCGGACGTTCGCGTGAGCGACGCCCGGGAGCACGAGCGCCGCGTGCGCCATGCCGGCGACGACGATGTCGTCGAGGTATCGGGCGCGTCCGGTGACCTTGTCGTCGGCGTCAACGCGGCGAACGGGTGCACCAACTCCTGGGGCCGTCCGGTGGGCGTTCTGCCTCATCGAGGCTCCTTTCGCGGCCTCGGGCTCACGGAGCGTCGGGCCGGTGTGCATGGTTCGCGAAGGTGATACCGTCCGACTTTACCGGATGCCTCCTCGCGAGTCAAAGCCCCCTTGTCGTGGGCGGAATCCGGGCATCGGACGAAGTGACCAACGTTCAGTCCGTCGGTTCCCATCAGGTAAGAATCCGGTCAATCAGGCACAGAAGGTGCAAAGGAGAGGAGAGGGAGGCCGGCCGACCCCCGGCGTCTCGGGGGGACGTGTTGCCCCTCACTATCGCGGCGCGCGAGACTGAGCCGCCGTGACGTCACCGTGTGAACCGTCCCGATCGAGGTGACATGAGCCAGCCCGAGAACATGCCCGACGACAGAACGCTCTCGCGAGCGCGCGCCCTGATGGAGCGCGACATCTTCTATGAGGCCGACTCGAACGGGACGATCACGTTCGTCTCCGAGGGGGCCTCTCGGTACGGGTTCGTCGTTGAGGACATGGTTGGAGCAAGTCTCCTGGACGTCATCGCTCCTGAGCACCGCGAGCGCGTTGCGGCCGAGATGGCCCGCACGTTCATGACGGGTGATGAGTTCCCGAGCGAGGTGCCGCTCGTCGCGCCCGACGGGCGCGTCCACTGGTTCGAAGACTGTGCCGTTGTTCTTCGTGAGAACGGCAAGGCCGTCGGCATTACCGGCTTTCTCCGGGACATCTCTGCCAGGAAAGTCTCCTCGGAACACCTCGAGCACCTCCGCGCCGTTCTCGATGCCCATCGGAGCATCGGGAAGCTCGTCCTTCGAACCACGAGTCCGCAGAGGCTCATCCAGGGTGTCTGCGACGAACTCGTCCGGACGAGAAGCTATGAGAACGCGTGGGTGGCCCTGGTCGATGGGACCGGGAGACTCCGCAATGCCGCGCACGCGAACGTCGACGACGGCTTCGATCTGCTGCGCTCGCGTATCGAGCGCGGGATGTTGCCCGACTGCTGGAACGAGGCCACGGTGACATCGGGCGCCATCGCCATCGAGGATCCGGAGGACATCTGTCGCGGGTGTCCGGTCGCGAGCCACCACCAGGGCAACGGGGCGATGAGCGTGCGGCTTGAGTACGCCGGAGGCACCTACGGTTTCCTCAACGTGTCGGTCTCATCACACTTCCTCAGGAACCACGACGAGACGGCGCTCCTCGAGGAGGTCGCGGGCGACATCGCCTACGCGCTTCACAACATGGAGATGGCATCGAGGAAGCGCGAAGCTGAACTCGCGCTCCTGGAGAGCGAGAGCCGGTATCACATGCTCTTCGAGGACTCCCACGATGCCGTGTACGTCACCTCGCTCGAGGGCAAGGTCCTCGAGGCCAATCCCGCGATGCTCTCGCTCTTCGGTCTGACGCGCGAGGAGATGCTCGGGGCCGACGCGCACTCCTTCTACGCGAACCCGGAGGATCGCTCGCGGTTCCAGCGAACCATCGAGCGCAGCGGGACCGTCGCCGACTACGAGATCGAACTCCGCAGGGGTTCAGGCGAGACGATGGACTGTCTGCTGACGACGAGCGTGCGACGCGGAGCCGACGGAGCGATCGTCGGCTACCACGGCATCATCCGGGATGTCACGCAGCAGAAGCAGGCGGAGCGCGCTCTCTTCGAGAGTGAACGCCTCTACCGCTCCATCTTCGAGCTCTCTCCCGAGGCCATCGTCTTGCTCGACCGGAAGGGGACCTTCCTTGCGGCCAACGATCGTCTGGCCGACTGGCTCGGCTACACATCGGATGAGGTCGTCGGCAGGAAGCTTCTCGACATGCCCTTCTTCACGGTTCGGAGCAAGGCAACCGTCCTCAAGATGTTCCTGCGGAGGATGAGCGGCCGTCCGGTCGCACCGTACGATCTCGAGTTCGTGGCAAGGAACGGACGGTCTCTCGTCGGTCGCATCGTCGGGACCGTCGTCAGGGACGATCACGGTCGCCCCGAGGCGGACATCGCCATGATCTCGGACGTCACCGAGCAGCGTCGGGCGGAGGATGCTCTCAAGGAGTCGCGACTGAAGATCGAGGGTCTGCACGGCACAGCGCGGCGACTGGAGGCGTGCGAGACCGAGGACGAGGTCTGTCGCGTGACCGTCGAGGCCGCGAAGGACGTGCTCGGGTTCCCTCGGTGCGTCGTGACCCATGTTGATGACGGGGAGCTGAGGGTTCGCCGAGCCTGTTCGGATGTGTCCGCGCAGTGCGATGCATCCGGAGATGTGGTCACCAATGGACCGATGTTCGAGGCGATCAGCTCGCGGTCGAGCGTCGTCTTCCACGAGAAGGAGGCGACCGCGTGTTCGGAGAGCGTCTTTGGGCTGACCTGCGGGATCTGCGTTCCTCTTGGCGCTGAGGGCGTGTTCTGCGCCGGGTCGCCCGACATCTGCCGGTACGTCGACGAGGATGTGCGGCTGCTCGAACTGCTTCTCGGGCACACCGGCGAGTCGCTGAGGCGGATCCGTCTTCTCGACCGACTGCGCGAGCAGGCGACGCGCGACCCCATGACGGGGCTCTACAACCGCCGGTACTTCAGCGAGGCGGTGAAGCGGGAGACCGACCGGAGCCGTCGGTACGGGCGCGGCATAGGTTTCCTGATGATCGACGTCAACGGGTTCAAGTCGATCAACGACACGCACGGCCATCACGTCGGAGACGACGTGCTCCGGGCCGTTGCGACGTTCCTGGAGGGCCACGTACGGACGAGCGAAATGGTCGTACGGTTCGGCGGAGACGAGTTCCTCGTCCTGCTGCCGGAGTGCACCGATGAGATCGAGATGGTTCGGGATCGTCTCGCGGACTCGTTCGCCACGTGGGTCGCCGACGTCGGCATATTCGATTTCGAACTGGGCGTCGCGATCGGTGCGGCAGTGTGGAGTCCCTACGCGAAGACCAGCATCGAGGAGACCATCGCGCTGGCCGATGTGCGCATGTATGAGGACAAGCGCCGCCAACGGTTCGGCGACTCTGAGGGACGCTCGGACGAGACCGGTGTTCCCGAAAGGCCGGCGGCGTAGTAGAGTATTGCCACGCTGGATCAGCGTGTGAGTTGTCCGTACGATTCCCCCCTCGCTCCCTTGACGGAAAGGCGCTTGAATCGACCATGGCGCGCGACATGGATGCGACCTTCCAGAACACGGTTCCCAGACTCCGCGAGGCGATCGTCCGCCACGCCCGATACTCCCTCGGTCTCGAGCCGGACGATCTCGACCGCGAGGACGTCTACCGGGCGGTGAGTCTTGCCGTCCGCGAGTTCCTCGTCGACGGGATGCTCGCGACCGAGAAGCGGTATGCCGCTCACGACGCGAAGCGTCTCTACTATCTCTCGATGGAGTTCCTTGTTGGGCGGTCGCTCGGCAACAACCTGCTCAATCTCGGTCTCTTCGAGGCCTGCCGCCAGGCGGTCGGGGAACTCGGCGTCGACCTCGAGGAGGTCCGCGAGTGCGAGCGCGACGCCGCCCTGGGCAACGGCGGCCTCGGCCGGCTCGCCGCATGCTTCCTCGACTCGCTCGCGACCCTCAACATGCCGGGGTACGGCTACGGGATCAACTACCAGTACGGGCTGTTCAAGCAGCGGATCGATCGCGGCTACCAGCGCGAGCAGCCGGACAACTGGATGTCCTCGTCGAACCCGTGGCTCATCGAGCGGAACAACGAGTCGATCGTCGTCCCCGTGTACGGCTGGGTCGAGGAGCAGCGCGACGCGCTCGGTCTCCCGCGGCGCGTCTGGCTGGGACAGCGCATCGTCATCGGGGTCCCGTACGACATGCCCATCGTCGGATACGGCGGGAAGACCGTGAATTTCCTGCGGCTCTTCTCCGCGCGGTCCTCCGAGGACTTCGACATGCAGATCTTCAACCAGGGCGAGTACCTGCGGGCCGTCCAGCAGAAGATCGCCTCGGAGACCGTCTCGAAGGTGCTCTACCCCTCCGACTCGGTCGAGCAGGGGCGGGAGCTCCGGCTCATCCAGGAGTACTTCCTCGTCGCGTGCGCCGTCCGCGACCTCGTCAAGCGGTTCGACGCTTCCCACGAGAAGATCGAGGAGTTCCCCGAGAAGGTGGCCGTTCATCTCAACGACACGCATCCGACGCTCGCCATCGCCGAGCTCATGCGGATTCTCATCGATGAGCGAAACGTCGTCTGGGAGAACGCGTGGAAGATCGCCCAGGACACCTTCGCGTTCACGAACCACACACTGATGCCCGAGGCGCTCGAAACATGGCCGACCGAACTGCTCCACCGCGTGGTCCCGCGCCATCTCGAGATCATCAGGGAGATCGACTCTCGCTTCTGCGACCACCTCAAGGACGTCTGGCCTGACGATCCGGCGCGCCGCCGTCACGTGAGCATCATCGACACGGTGGGAGAGGAGCGCGTGCGGATGGCGCACCTGTCCATCGTCGGGAGTCACTCGACCAATGGCGTCGCCGATCTTCACAGCGAGCTGCTCAAGTCCGACGTCGTCCCGGACTTCAATGCGTTGTGGCCGGAGCGCTTCACGAGTGTGACCAACGGTGTGACACAGCGCCGGTGGCTCCAGAAGGCGAACCCGCCACTGGCGGACCTGCTGGACCGGACCATCGGACCGGAATGGGTCACCGACCTGTCGCGTCTCCGCGATCTCGAGTCTCGCCTGGACGACGCCTCGTTCCTGGACGAGTTCGCGGCGGCGAAACACACGAACAAGGAGACGCTGGCCGCAACCGTCTCCGAGACGACCGGCATCACGGTCGACCCCTACACGCTCTTCGACGTTCACGTGAAGCGGATCCACGAGTACAAGCGCCAGCTCCTCAACGTGCTGCGGATCATCTACGAGTACCTTGAGCTCATTGAGGACGGCGTCGAGCCGGCCACGTCGAGGACCTACCTCTTCGCCGGGAAGGCGGCCCCTGGCTACTGGGCTGCGAAGCAGATCATCAAGCTGATCAACAACGTGGCGGACGTCATCAACCGCGACGCGAAGGCGACCGGCTTGATGCGCGTCGCGTTCCTCCCGGACTACCGCGTGTCGCTTGCGGAGCGCATCATCCCGGCGGCAGACGTCAGCGAACAGATCTCGACCGCGGGGACAGAGGCGTCCGGAACCGGGAACATGAAGCTCGCCATGAACGGCGCGCTGACGGTTGGCACGCTCGACGGAGCGAACATCGAGATCCTCGCGGAGGTGGGTGAGGAGAACATGTACATCTTCGGCCACACGGCCGATGAGGTCGGCGACATCAGAGGGCGTCGGGCCTATGACCCGAGGGGTCTCTACGACGCCGACGAGAAGATCCGCCGCGCGGTCGACGCGCTGGCGTCGGACCTCTTCTGTCCGAGGGAACCGGGTCTGTTCGAGTGGGTCTTCAACGCCCTGCTCAGCCCCGACGATCCGTATCTCCACCTCGCCGACCTGCCGTCGTACGTCGACGTGCAGCGGACGATCGGCGCGGAGTACAACGATCAGGACACCTGGAGACGAAAGGCGCTGCTCAACGTCGCGCGGATCGAGCGCTTCTCGAGCGACCGCGCGATCTCCGAGTACGCAGGCAAGATCTGGCAGCTCGAGTCATATCCTCCCGGGCCCGACGAGCCGGAAGCGGGGGACGGTGAGTCAGAGCTGGGTTTCTGCCGGGGGGCGGACTCGACTGAGGGCGGTGCGAACGGAGGCGTCTCCGCCTCTACGACGACCGCGGGCCGGAACCGCGGATGAGGCGCGCGGCCTCGTCCGTGTCGGTGACCGGTCGCGAGCACGAGCGGCCTCGGCAGACGTACGCCGTGGCTCGTCCAACCACCATCTCCATCTCCGAGACGAACGGGGCGATCTCCTCCAGGGACCGGCGGGTATGTGACACGCGGTCGGCCGGAGCGTAGAGCAGCCCCGCCCCCGCGGGAAGCGTCCTGCGAGCGGTCGCAAGCATCGACCGCGTATCGTCTCGGTCCTGGTCGCCGACGACCACGACCGTCGGATGGGGAGCGAGCGCCATATCGACGCCCGAGAGGAAGTGCGTATACGCGGCCGGCTGTTTGCGGACGTCCGCGCCGAATGCGCGCACGAGATCCCCTGCACGCTCCTCGAGATCGACGCGGCCGGTCAGATGCGAGAGCCTGAGCAGATTCGTCAGCGCTGTGGCGTTCGCCGACGGGACCGCCCCGTCGTAGACCCTTCGCTGTCGAATGAGCAGTCTCTCGCCATCGTCCGGAGTCAGGTAGAAGCCTCCCCGAGTCCTGTCCCAGAAGTGATCGATGAACTCGTCCGTGAGCTCGATGGCCACGCGGAGCCGCGACGGGTCGAACGTCGCCTCGTAGAGCTCGATGAGCCCCCAGGTCAGGAACGCATAGTCATCCGCGAGCGCCGTCAAGCCCGCCGAGCCGCGGCGGACCCTGTGGAGCAGACGCCCGTCGGCGTCTCGCGCCGTCGCAAGGATGAAGTCGGCCGCTCTCGATGCCGCCGTCACCATCGCCGTGTCGCCGAACACGCTCCCCGCGCGGGCGAGCGCCGCGATCGCGAGCCCGTTCCAATCGGTGAGGATCTTGTCATCGAGACTTGGGCGGACCCGTCTGGATCGGGCCTCAAGGAGCCTCTGTCGAGCAACGTCCCAGCCCCCGTCGTCGCCCGGCGCCGCGTCAGCCACGCGCGATCCGTCGGCCGCGGATGCCGCTCCGGTCTCGTTCGCCCCGTCGGCCACGAACGCGTCCATGAGGTGGAGTATGTTCGCGCCGGATGCCCGGCCGGTCGACTCATCGGTGAGGTTCCCCTGCGGACTCACCCCGAAGCGTTCTTCGATGGCGGTTGAGTCACCGAGAATATCTCGGAGCTCGTCCCGTCTCCACACATAGAACTTTCCCTCAACCCCGTCGCTGTCCGCGTCCTCCGCCGAGTAGATGCCGCCTTCCGTATCGGTCAGGTCGCGCTCGATGTACTCCGCGACCTCACGGACCGTCCGCGAGAAGAGGTCGTCGCGGGTGGCGCGCCACGCTTCGGTGTAGGCCATCATCAGAAGCGCCTGGTCGTAGAGCATCTTCTCGAAGTGGGGGACGAGCCAGCGCGCATCGGTGGAGTATCGGTGGAACCCGAACCCGACGTGGTCGTAGATTCCGCCGCGCCGCATCGCCTTGAGTGTCCGCGTCGCCATCGAGAGGGTTTCGTCAACGCCGGTTCGCGCATGGCGTCCGAGAAGATAGAGCAGCGTGTGTGGCGACGGGAACTTCGGGGCGCCGCCGAACCCGCCGTATCGCACATCGAACGAAGCGGCAAGGGCAGCCGTCGCGGCTTCAAGGTCGTCTTCCTCGAGCGTGGTCTCCCTCGCGCCGCCGATCGGTGTCGTACCTGGTGGTGCCAGTGGTTCCTCGGTCGCGAGCGCCGTGACGACGCGCGCCGCCGTGTCCCCGAGGTCGCGGCGCTTCGTCCTCCAGAGCTCCGCGATCCGGGGCAGGAGTTCGAGCATCCCGGGCATCCCGAACCGGCTCTCTCTCGGAAGGTAGGTCGCGGCGAAGAAGGGCTCGCCGTCGGGAGTCATGATGATGGTCAGCGGCCAGCCGCCGCGTCCCGACATGAGCACCGCTGCATCCATGTACGCGGCGTCGATATCGGGTCGCTCCTCGCGGTCGACCTTGATAGAGACGAAGAACTCGTTCAGGAGCGCCGCCACGGCGTTGTCCTCGAAGGATTCCTTCTCCATGACGTGGCACCAGTGGCAGGTCGAGTATCCGATCGAGAGGAAGACCGGGCGATCCTCGCTCCGCGCGCGGTCGAAGGCCTCTTCTCCCCACGGGTACCAGTCAACTGGGTTCCCCGCGTGCTGGAGCAGATAGGGGCTCAGCTCGTCGCTCAGGTGGTTCGCGCACCGGTCACCGGCCGCGCCTTCTGGGGGCTTGTTCCTCATTATATAGAGAGATGCTGCGATGGGGCTCGGGGTGCAGCTGATCACGCTCCCGAGAGCACGTCGCGGACCTTGGTGACGAGCTTGGCGGCGAGATAGGGCTTCTGAATGAACCCAGCCAGTCCCTGGCCGACGAAGCGTTCGGCGATCTCCTTCTCGCCGTATCCGCTCGAGAGGATGATCCGAAGGTCCGGATCGAGCTGTCGGAGCTCGGTGAAGGCCTCCTCGCCGCCCATGTTCGGCATCGTCAGGTCGAGGAGCACGCACACGATTCGGTCTGCGTGCTTGCGGTAGGTCTCGATGGCCTTCAGGCCGTCCGATGCGGTCACGACGTCGAACCCGGCGCGTTCGAGCATCTTCTGCGTCACGCGGCGGACGGTCGGTTCGTCGTCGACAAGCAGCACGGTCCCGCCCGAGCCGTCCCACGCGGGGCGCGTGTCCCCGGCCGTCTCACGAGCCACCGTCAGAGCGTCCTGGTCCTCGCTCGCCGGGATGAGCACGCGGAAGGTCGTGCCCGCCCCCGGGGTGCTCTCGACCGAGATGGCTCCCTTGTGCCCCCGGACGATCCCGAGCACGGCCGCGAGCCCGAGACCGCGTCCGGTGAACTTCGTCGTGAAGAACGGGTCGAAGATCCGCGAGACCGTCTCCTCGTCCATGCCGCCACCGGTGTCCTCGACCTCGATGCAGACGTACGATCCGTCGGGAAGGTCCTCGCTCGCGTATCCCTGCGACAGCACGAACCGGTCGCACTCGAGCGCGCGCGTCCTCAGCGAGATAACGCCGTTGCGATCTCCGATCGCGTCGGACGCGTTCGTCATGAGGTTCATGATGATCTGGCGGAGCTGCGTCGCGTCACCCGTGATGAGCGGAAGGTCCTCCGCAAGATCGAACCGGACGATGGCGCTCTTCGAGAGCGACGCCTCGAGCAGGTGTGTCATCTCATGGATGACCTCGTTGAGGTCGATCGGCTCGATGACGAACCGTCCCTTGCCCGAGTATGCGAGCATCTGGCGGCTCAGATCGGCCGCGCGCTCAGCCGAGTCCCTGATGGCGCGTACGCTCTCAGAGGCGGGGTCCTTCTCGTTGAGCTCCATGAGCGCCATGTCGGCGTTCCCGAGGATGCCGGTGAGCAGGTTGTTGAAGTCGTGTGCGATGCCTCCTGCGAGGACGCCGAGGCTTTCGAGCTTCTGTGTGTGGCGAACCTGTTCCTCCAGCTCACGCCGCTCTTCATCGGCCTGCTTCCGCTCGACGGCGAGCGAGATGTTCCCTGAGACGAACCGCATGAGCTCGAGTTCGCGTTCGGTGTAAAGCTCGCCCTCGTCGTAGCTCTGCACCGCGACGACGCCGAAGACCCCGCGCGTCGTCTTGAGCGGCATGCCGAGCCAGATGGGGGATGGCTCACCGTAGACCGTGACGTCCTGCTCACTCTCGAGCCGTTCCTGTGCCCGCTGGTCGATGAGATAGGGTTCGCCGGTCGTGCGGACGTAGTCGGTCACGCTGTTCTCGAGCGCGATCGGCCCGTCCGGGGCCTCGTCCATGGCGTCGACGTGGTACGGGAACGAGTATCTCCCCGTGTCCTCGTCGTAGAGCGCGACGTAGAAGTTAGTCGTGTCCATGAGCCGTCCGAGCTCCTGTCGGACCGTGTGGAGGAAGGCCTCGAGCGTGTCGGTGCTGCCGGCCGCCTGCGAGATGTTCAGGAGGACCGACCGCGCGATCTCCTGCTCTTTCTGCGCCGTGATGTCGCGGACCGTGCCCCAGACACGGGATGGGTTCCCGTGTTCGTCGCGGACCAGCCAGGCGCGCACGGCGACCGGGACGGTGCTCCCGTCCCGACGTCGGTACTCCTTCTCGTACTCGTCGGTGAAGCCGCGCTCCACCACCAGTGCCGAGATCTCGTCGTCGCGCGCATGCCACTGCTCGGGGGTGAGGTCGCGGAAGCGCATTCCCGCGAGCTCGTCCATGGTGTAGCCCACGATATCGAGGAAGGCCGGATTCGCCTCGACGATCGTGTCGTCGAGCGCGCCGACCGCGATGCCGTCGAGACTCGTGGAGAAGAGTCCGCGGAACTTCTCCTCGGACGCGTGGAGGGCCTCGTCGCCGCGCTTGCGCGCGATGATGTTCCCGATGGTCGAGGCCATCGCCCGGAGCGCGTCACGCGCGTGGTCCGGGAACTCGTCGATCTCGTGAGCCATGACCCCGAGCAGCCCGATGAGTTGATCGTCGTGAATGAGCGGGAGCAGGGCTCCGGCCGACGGGTTCTCCAGTTGGAAGGCCTCTCTGACGCGGTTCGTGGCGCGATCGACGAGACTGCTGTCGCAGGCGCCTATGAACGCGCCCCTCTCGTTCTCGACAACCCCGGCGACCATGTCGAGCTCGGGGCTCACCAGCTCCGCCGCCTCGAGGAACTCGGTCGAGTGCCCGACCGATGCGGCGAGACGGAAGACGCCGTCCTCCCTGAGGAAGATCGCCCCCGCCTTCGCTCCGGAGACCTCAAGGGTGGACTGGATGCACAGCTGGAGCGATTGCTCGAGCGAGTCGACCGCGTGGAGCGCAAGACCGAGGTCTCGCTGGACCCTCGTCAGCCGTTCCATGCGCTTGCGAGTGGTCGCGTCGTGGATGATCGTGATGACGCGCGTGACCTCGCCTTCGTCGAGGACCGGGATCCGCGTCACCTCGGTGAAGACCTCGCGGTCACCCAGAGAGACCTGCTCGTCTGATGTCACGGTCTCGCCCGTCTCGAACACCCGCTCGTACTGCCCAAAGGTCGCCGCGTCGAGGAAGGGGAACGCGTCATGCAGCCGCACGCCGGTCCTCGGCACCTCCACGTCGAGGCTCGCGAGCCATTCCTCATTGCGGCGGTTCAGGAGCGTTATGCGAAGGTCCCGGTCGACGACGTGGACCGCGTCGTTCATCGAGTCCATGGTCATCCGGTAGAGAGCCTCGGAGTTCCTGAGTTCCTCCTCCGTCGCGCGCCGCTCGGTGATGTCCTGCACCGCGCCGACGACGCGGATCGTCCTGCGGGAGGCACTGTCCCAGACGGGGCGGGCGTAGTCGCGAACCCACCGCGTGTCGCCCGTCTTCGTCGTGATCCGGTACTCCACGACGGACTCCTGCCCCGCAAGCAGCTGCTGGAGCTGGCGCTCAGCGATCGAGATGTCCTCCTGAAGCAGGAGTGAATCCCACCCCCCGCGCGCCTTGAGCTCCTCACGCGTCCATCCCGAGATTCGCTCCAGCGCTCCCGTGACCCACTCCAGAACGATCGAGTCGTCGTGCTCCACGCGATAGGCGTAGGCGAAGTCAGAGGTCAGCCCGGAGATGGTGCGGTAGCGGTCCTCGCCGTACTCGAGCGACCGCTCGACGTCTCGGAGCCACGTGACATCGATCCCGATGCCCCACTGCCCCCACCCGCGGATCGGCATCCGGTCCGAGATGTTCGACCACGACACGATGCGTGTCGAGCCGTCCTTGTGCGTGAGCTCCCACTCCCAGTTGCGGTAGTCGTGTCCGCGCTTCCTCCAATCGTCCTCGAGCTTGTCCCGGAACTCAGCAACGGGGTAGAGGTCGAGCAGGACGTCATCGCGTCCGATGAACTCCTCGGCCGTGTAGCCGGTGACGCGCTCGCACTCGGCGTTCCACGCCGCGACCCGTCCCGCGTTGTCGAACGCGAACACCATGACCGGCATGTTCTGGATGATCTTCCGCAGCTGCTCCTCGCGGTCGCGCACCGTCTCCTCGACGCGGATGCGCTCCGTGAGCTCGCGCTTGATCTCGCGGGTCTTACGCGCGACCTCTCGCTCGAGCGACCACGACCAGTAGAGCGCTCCGGCCAGCAGGAGGAGGAGAGGGATCCCGATCCACGCCGCGAGCTTCAGCACGCGCCACTTCACCGCGGGAGCGTCCTGCGGGAACCAGCGCGACCTGATCTCGGCATCGAGCCCGGCTGTCTTCACCGCCGTGTGGGCGGCGGCGAGGGCCGAGAGCAGCTCCGTGTTTCCCTTCCGCACAGCGAAGCCGTACTCCCGCGGGAGAATCTCCTCGCCGACCGGCTCGACAGCGTGCGTCAGCCCGCCGCCGTGCATGAGGAAGAGCCCCTCGAGCTTGCCGACCAGGGCGCAGTCGTGCGCCCCGGTTGCCAGAAGCGCGAGCGCCGTGTGGTTGTCGCTGACGGCGACGATCTCCTCGGTGAGACCGGACTCGAGAAGATAGTCATGCATGACATTTCCGCGCTGAACGATGATGGAGGCGCCGCGGGCGTCCTCCAACGTGCGGATCGACGAGCCGCGGCGCGCGAACAGCGAGTGGGTTACCACCAGGTGCGAGTGTGAGAAGGAGAACTCGTCTGCGGTCGGCGAGAGCCGGAACATGCCGGTTGCCAGGTCCGCCCGCCCATCGCGCAGGTCATCGAGGACCTGGTGCCACGGCCCGAGCCGCACGTCGAACTCGAGCCCCGCTTCGTCGGCGATGGCTCTGAGGAGGTCGATGTTGTATCCGGCAGGCTCGCCCCGCTCGTCGATGAATTCGTAGGGCGGATGGTTGGCGTCGCCGCGCGCGATGAGCGGGCGGCCCTCCTGGGCGAGGGCCGTCGGCGGCGTCAGGGCGACGCAGGCGACCGCCAGGAGGGCGGCGACCGCGGTAAGTCTCGCAGTTCGTGTGTTCATCTCTGGTTGGCCGTTGCCTTCGGGACAGAGGACCGCCGCAGCGGCCCAGACTCACGCGTATCCTATCATCGGGTCCGCTAAACGCAAGCGGCATTTCCCTCTAGCGAGGTTCATGCGACGTCGGTCCGCTGTTCCGTGGTTCTCCTGTATCCGGTTGGCTCACTGCGCCGTGTCGGGGCCGCCGGCGAGGCGGGAGACGCTCGAGACGAGCGATTCCGAGCTGAACGGCTTCTGGAGGAACGCCCACGCATCGCTCTGCTCGAACCGCCGCATGACGTCGTTTCCGGAGTACCCGCTCGAGATGAGGATCGGGACGTCCGAGCGGACATCCCGCATCTGCTGGAAGACCTGCTCTCCGTCCATGTCGGGCATGGAGAGGTCAAGGACCACACAGGCGACCTCATCCGCGTGTGCCCGGAAGAAGTCGAGCGCGGTCCGGCCGTCCTCCGCCGTTGTCACGGAGTAGCCGGCCTTGTCGAGCAGCGTCTCTCCGACCTTGCGAACGATATCCTCGTCATCGACCAGCAGCACACGCTGTCTCGCGGGCTCGGCCGGGCGTTCGACGGGAACAGCCTCCGACCCCGTCGCGGTCCGCTCGACATCCGCGGGCGGGAAGACGATGCGCACGGTCGTGCCCTCGTCCGGGACGCTTGTCAGATCGATGGTCCCGCCGTGCATGCGCACGATCCCCTGCACCGCCGGGAGGCCCAGACCGCGCCCCGTGAACTTGGTCGAGAAGAACGGTTCGAAGACGCGCTGCTGCGTCTCCTCGTCCATACCGCACCCGCTGTCCGCTACCTCGATGAACGGGCACGCGGTTCCGCCCGCGGGCGAGTCCGCCCTGCTCGTGTTCGGCAGCGCGGCCTCCCTGAAGGGGATCGTCCCCGTAGCGACACGGACCGACCCCGGTTCACCGCTGAGTGACTCCGCTGCATTGGCGACGAGCGCGCGCACGATCTGCGCGAGCTGTGTACGGTCGGCGCTGACGACTCCGGATGGCGGTGTGTCGAACTCAAACGTCACTGTGTCAGGCGTGAGCGACTCGAGCGTGTCCCTCATCCCGGAGACCTCGTCGGCGAGGTCGATCTGCTCCGGCGCGCTGGCAGCGCGTCCCGAGTAGGCGAGCATCTGACGGCAGAGGTCCGACGCGCGCTGCGAGATACCGCGGATCTCGTTGAGCGCCATCGCGGCCGATGACGAGCGTGGGAGGTCGAGCAGGGCGAGATCGGCGTTGCCGAGGATGCCGGTCAGCAGGTTGTTGAAATCGTGCGCGATCCCCCCGGCGAGGACGCCGAGGCTCTCGAGTCGCTGAGCCTGCCGGACCTGCTGCTCGAGACGGACACGTTCCTCCTCGTCGCGGAGCCGCTCGACCGCCGTCGCTATGTGCTCGGCGACGAACGACATCAGGTCGAGCTCGCGCTTCGAGTACGTGCTCTCACTCTCGTAGTCCTGGACGACGGCGACGCCGATGACGCCGCGCGCCGTCCGAAGCGGCACGCCGAGCCATGACTTGGACCGCGTGCCGCCGCACCGGACACCCTCGTTCTGCTCGAGCACCTTGAACCCGGTGGCCGAGAGCAGGAGCGGTTCCCCGGTCCGACGGACGTAGTCGGTCACCGAACCCGCGCCATCGCGCGGCGTGTGCAGCTCGAGTTCGTCGTGCTCGTCGTGGAAACACTCGAAGCGGTACGTTCCGCTCAGCTCATCGTAGAGCGCCACGTAGAAGTTCGTCGTGTCCATCAGAGCCGACAGCGTCTCGCGTGTGGCGGTGAAGAGCTCCTCGAGGGTCAATGCCGTGTGCGCCGTCTGGGAGACCTCGAGAAGCGTCGACTGGATGCGTTCGAGCCACTTGCGCTCGCTGATGTCGCTGACGAACGCGAAGATGAGACGCTCGCCGCCGATCTCGATGTTGCTCAGGCTGACCTCCGCCTCGAACACGCTGCCGTCGTATCGGGCATGGAGCCACTCGAAACGCTGCGGGGCGCCCTCCAGGGTCGCCGCGATCCTGTCGACCGCGGCCTCCTTCGAATCACGGCCGTCTGCCTGCTGCGGGGGCGAGAAGCGGTATGGGGGCTGACCGATGATCTGTTCGCGCGTGCAGCCGAACATCTCGAGCGTCTTGGCGTTGCAGTCGATGAACTCGTCGCCGCGGACGAGGAAGATCGCGTCGTTGGCCTGGTCGAACAGCGAGCGGTAGAGTGTCTCGCTGTCGCGCAGCGAGCGCTCATCCTCGATGCGCTGTGTGGCGTCGACGACGAAGCTCAGTGAGGCCGGACGTCCCTCCCAGTCGATCTGTACCGATCGGATCTCGGCCCACCGCATCTCGCCGCCGGCCGTGAGCACGCGGGCCGTGTACGAGTCCTGGACGTCTTCGCCCCGGAGGTGGCGCACATGGCGCTCGGCGACCATCTCGCGATCGTCCGGGTGGATCAGCTCGATGAACGGCTTCGAGGCGAGCACGTCCTCGTTGAGGCCGAAGATCTCGTAGACGTTCGGGCTGGCGAGCTTGAACACCCCGTCCTGCGTGACAACGATCCCCGCGGCCGAGTTGACGAACACGCTCCGGAACCGCTCCTCTCGAGCGGAGAGCTCGGCGTTCAGCCGTTCGAGCGCACTGACGCGCTCAAGGAGCTTCCGCTCCCGCGCGGTAGCTCCGCTCGGCGCAGGTCTGTTCTCGTCCACGATCGTACTCCCGCCGGGGCGCCCCGTGAGGGCGTGCCGGCTCACTCCATGTGCGCATCGGGCCGTCGGGAAGGGCCCGCGGGTGGGCGATTGTGATCAACAGAAGTGCATGAACCCTGCCAGATGCAGCGCCGTGTGACCGGCTCTCACAGGGTGCGTCCGCCGGCTTCGACGGGGATGGAGGAACCACGTAATCGATGGTGACACAGGCAGTTGAACGGGCACCATCCGCCGGTGGGCGTCCGGATGAAACCGCCCCCCAGACATCCGGGAGTCTGAGGGGCGCGTCATCATCGGCACGGTGTCCGTCTGGTATGCAGGATGCGCCAGGGCACGGGCGAATCGCGTCCTCAACGTCGGGACGATACTACTCGGCCGTGACCTCAAGAAAGGCCGGGTCCTGCCAGAGCGGCTCGAAGTCGGGGTCGATCCGCGCGCGCGGCCCGAGGAGCGCGTCCCTCGCGGTCGCCTCGCGGAGCTCCGCGAGCGCCTCATCGCGCAGCCCGCCCCTCGAAAGGTAACAGGCGAGGTGATAGTAGCATTCGGCGCTCTCGGGGTACTGCTCGACAGCGCGTCGTCCGACAGCGATCGCGGCGACGCCGTCGCCGGTCTCGAGCAGACGGTACCCCTCGAGGATCAGCGCCTCCTCCTTCCACATCATGAAGATGCGTCGGAGCTCGGCGATCGGGTCCGTTGCGTCGTCGACCCGGAGATCGCAGTAGACGTCGTTGTAGCCGCCGTACCCGCCTCGGGCCTTGACGATGAGGATGGCGGCCGATTGCATGCCTCGCGAGTCGCCTCCTGCGGCCTGGCCGGCCTCGAGCGCGGTCATGAGCCGCTCACCGAGAACGCCGTCGGTCTGCTCGAACGCGGCCGCCATGGCGAGCACCGTCTTCTCGCTGACGAGGATGTTCCCCTGCGCCGTGTAGTTCTCCCCGGCGTGGTGACCCGCCCAGTCCATGCACTCGCTGCCCGTGTACCCGAGCGCGTTCCCTGCGGCGTCCACGATCCCGACCTGACGCTGCTCGCGGTCCTCGTCGTCGGCGAGCAGCGCGGCCATGACCTCGTCGACCGACATGCCCTCCTCGAGCATGTCGAGCCCGAGGGGGCCGAACGCCGTGTTGCCGTATGCCTGTGACGCGATGGCGCCGACATCGGCCCGCGCCCACGGGACGACCGCGCCGACCGCGAAGAACTTCGACTGGACCGCCACTCCGAGTTCGCCGGTCACCGGGTCGTACCCGACGATCGAGAACGTCGCCACCGGCTCACCCGCGGCCGCCGGCGTTGCGAGCGCCAGCGCGCAGAGTGCTGCCAGGCAGAGCGCCACTACGAGGAGTGGGAGCCTCGGGCGCCTCATCGTCCTTCCGTGTCTCATCCGTTCCCTCCTTGCCGCGGTCGTCGGCTCGTTCCCGGAGTCGCTACTGCGCCACGCACCCCGGGTCGCGGACCTCGAGCGTCGCGAGCTTCTCCCCGGTCAGCGCGCGCGGCATCTCCCAGCCTGGGGAGGCGTGTTCGTCCTTCTTCTTGATGAGAAGCCACTCGTTCGGCTTTCCTCGCGAGATGTGGACCAGCCTGAACTCGCCGGCGAGCCTCTCGCCTTGAAGCAAGAAGCTGATCTTCCCGTCATCCCACGAGAGCACCTCGTACGTACCGCGGTCCCATGTCGCCACGGGGCCCGCGCCGTACTGCCCCTCGGGGATGATGCCCTCGTAGTCGGCGTACTCGATCTCGTGATCATCGACCGCGATCGCGAGGCGCTTGTGCGAGGGGTCCATCGAGGGTCCCTTCGGGATCGCCCAAGACTTCAGCACGCCGTCCCGCTCGAGTCGGAAGTCCCAGTGGAGACGCGAGGCGTCGTGTTCCTGCACCACGAACATCAGAGCCATCACGCGTTCTCCATGTCTGCCGTGTACTTCCCGTACCGCGCTGCGCCGTTGAGGGCGGCGCGGTGAAGGTATGCCTGCTGTGCCGCGCCGACGTTCTCCTGCTTGCCGCCCCACGCGGCGAGGGGGGGAGCCTGGAGCGCGCGTCCGTACGAGAACGAGAGCTCCCACGGGGCGTCGCCGATCCGGTTCATCGCGTTGAGATGCGCGGTCGCCAGCACCGCGCTCTGTCCGCCGGAGAGAAACACGATCCCCGGCACCGCCGCCGGGACGGTCTGCCGGAAGCATCGGAGCGTCGCCTCCGCGACCTCCGCGACGCCGGCCTGTTCCTGGCACTCGGTCCCGGAGATGACCATGTTCGGCTTCAAGAGCATTCCCTCGAACTCGACCCCGAACGCCATGAGTTCCGCGAAGACCGTGGCGAGCGTCACGGTCGTGACCGTCTCGCATATGTCGATGTCGTGACCTCCGTCCATGAGGACCTCGGGCTCGACGATCGGGACGAGCCCCGTCTCCTGGCAGAGCGATGCGTAGCGGGCGAGCGCGTGCGCGTTCGCGTCGATGCAGGTCGCCGTCGGCATCTCGTCGCCGATGGTGATGACGGCGCGCCACTTGGCGAAGCGCGCTCCGAGCGACACGTACTCGATGAGTCTGTCGCGGAGCCCGTCGAGTCCCTCGGTCACCTTCTCGCCGGGGAAGCCTGCGAGTTCCTTCGCTCCCTTGTCGACCTTGATGCCGGGGATGATGCCCTTCGAGGCGAGGAGCTTCGGGAACGGGGTCCCGTCGGCGCTCGACTGACGGATGGTCTCATCGAACAGGATGACGCCGCTGATGTGCTCCTCGGCGCCGCGCGTCGTGAAGAGCAGGTCGCGGTAGGCGCGCCGCGTCTCCTCGGACGATATCACCCCGATGCCGTCGAACCGCTTCTTGATCGTCCCGCTGCTCTCGTCGGCGGCGAGGATACCCTTCCCCGGGGCGACGAGCTCCTGCGCGGTCGCTGCCAGTTTCGCGATGTCCATCGGTTCCTCCTGTGGTGTGCCTCAGATCAGGCCGGTCTCAAAGTGTCTTCCTGTCGGTGTGTGTCCGAGCGTCTGTCTCGTCGTGCCGCCACACGACGAGAAGAAGCGTGGCGATCAGCGCGAGCGACCCGCCGAAGATGAACGGGGCCGACGGACCGAATCCCTGCCAGTCGCCGACGCCCTGCCACAGCATCCCCGCGATGAGGCTGGCGGGGAAGACGGTGATTCCGACCGCTGCGTTGTAGATTCCGTAGGCGGTCCCGCGTCGCTCCGCGGGAACGAGATCAGCCACGTACGCCTTGGCGATCCCGTGTGTGAGACCGTAGTAGACGCCGTAGACCCCCATGAGCGCCCACGTGTGCCAGCCCTCGCGCGCCAGGGCGAACCCCGCGTAGACCGCAGTATAGAGCAGCCACCCGATGATGAGGAACCGTCTCCGCCCGAAGCGGTCGGAGAGCGCTCCCGCCGGGCTCGAGACGATCGAGTACACGAGGTTGAAGGTGATGAGCATGCCGAGCACCCCGGCGACCGTCAGCCCCGCGTTCTGCGCCCGGAGGATGAGGAACGCGTCCGACGAGTTGCCGAGCGTGAAGAGCACGACGATCAGGAGGAACCGTCGGAAGCGGCTGTCGAACCCGGCGATCGAGAAGCTCGGCGGCGTGCGCTTCTCACCCGGGATGCACGTCTCCTTCGCGCCGAACGCGAGCACCAGCACCGCGAGCACCGCGGGGAACATGCTGGCGAGCACGACGATCTGGAAGGTCGACCGCGTGAGGATCTCGGTGTTCCGCTGAACGGCGAGCAGCACCGCGAGCGCGATGCCGATGCCGATGACGGCGCCGGCCGTATCGCCCGCGCGGTGGAGACCGAACGCGACCCCGCGGCGCCTCTCGTCGACGCTGTCGGCGATCAGCGCATCGCGCGGCGCGGTCCGGACCCCCTTGCCGAGCCGGTCGGCGAACCGGACGGCGAGAACGCTCCCCCAGGATCCGGCGAAATAGAGGAACGGCTTGGCGATCGTGGAGATGCCGTAGCCGACGACCGCGGGCCACTTCCGGGCGCCGAGCCGGTCCGAGAACCACCCGGAGAAGAGCTTCAGAAGACTCGCCGTCGTCTCGGCCATCCCCTCGATGGCCCCGATGAGCGTCGTTCGGACGCCCAGGACGTTCATGAGGAACAGCGGGATGAGATTGACGATCATCTCGCTCGAGATGTCCGTGAGGAAGCTCGTGACGGTGACGACCCAGACGTTTCGGGGGAGTCCGAAACCGCGGGGGGAGGGCGGCGGGTAGCTCCGGGTGTTGGGGGCCTTCACACGGCACTCCTCATGTTGGGACCGGGCCTCGCGCGAGGGTGCGGGCGCGCGGCCGGCGGGGCTGAGAGTCGCTCACGCGGACCCGCCTAGGCTACGGTATGGTAGGGCGTCCGACAAGCGGGAACGCGTTCACCATCGCCGGTCACCGGGGCCTCCGGTGCGCCGATGCGCCCCTTTCTTCGCGCTTTTGCGGGCTTTGGTGGGTTGACACTCACGCGCTACGGGTAGTAGACTCATTGGTCGATGTCACCGCGGCAGCACACAACCGCGCCGCGGTGCATCTGCGTCTATGACGAGACTACGCATCGACACGAGTGGGGCATGCACACGTGCCCGGTGAACTTCCGGAGGTGTGGATGAGGCTCAAGCTGAGCTCAGAAGTCGTCAAGGGGGATCTCGTCGAGAGGGTGGAGGAGCTGTCCGGTCAGAACCTGTCCGCGTGCTACCAGTGCGGGCGCTGCTCTGCCGGCTGCCCGGTCGTCGAGGAGATGGACATCGTCCCGAGTGAGGTCATTCGCCTCCTGCAGCTCGGACAGGTCGAGCCGACGCTCGAATCGGAGACGATCTGGATCTGCGCGTCGTGTCTTCAGTGCGCGTCACGCTGTCCGAGGGGAGTGGAGTTCTCGAGCATCTGCGACGCGCTCCGGGCCATCGTGCTCCGCAAGCGCCTCGGCGGCACGGTCGTCGACGCAGACGAGGTGACCAGAACCATGGTGTCGGACGCGCCTCAGATGGGTGTGGTCGGGGCCTTGAGGAAGCTCAACGGATAGGGAGTCGGAGGCACTGATGAAGATACCGTACTACCCCGGCTGTACGCTTCACGAGCGCGCTCTCGACTTCGACAAGGCGTCGAGGGAGTGCGCGCGGGCGCTGGACATCGAGCTCGAGGAGCTCGACATCTGGACGTGCTGCGGCGCCGTCTTCCCGCTCACGACCGACTCGGTGATGGACATCCTCGCAGGGGTGAGGAACCTCGCCTACGCCGCCAGGCTCGGCGACAAGGTCGTGACGCTCTGCTCGTTCTGCTACAACGTGCTCAAGCGGACCAACAAGGTCATGCGCGAGGATCCGGAGAAGCGCGAGAAGGCCAACCTGTTTCTCAAGGCCGACACGGAGGCGCGCGAGAAGATCGAGAGCTACCTGAAGGAGGACTACGTCGGTCAGGTCGACGTCCTCCACTACATCGAGATGCTCCGTGACGTCGTCGGCTTCGACAAGATCCGCGAGCGGGTCAAGGTGGACCTGTCGGGTCTCAAGGTCGCGCCGTACTACGGCTGCATGCTTCTCAGACCGAAGAACGAGATGGAGTTTGACGACCACGAGCAGCCGACGATCTTCGAGGACTTCCTCGAGGCCATCGGGTGCGAGGTCGTCGACTTCCCGATGAAGACCGAGTGCTGCGGCGGGTTCCAGGTCGTCCGCGAGGAGGACACGGCGGTGGCCTGTTCGCAGAATGTCGTCAACTCGGCGGCGCGCCGCGATGCCGACATCATCATCACGACGTGTCCGCTCTGCCGCTACAACCTCGACGTGCTCCAGAAGCAGATGGAGAAGAACGTGTCCGGCTTCCGGAAGCTCCCGGTCGTCTACTTCACGCAGCTTCTCGGCATCGCGCTCGGCATCGACGAGGAGTACCTGGACTTCAGCGACAACTACGTTGACCCGCGGCCTCTGCTGGCCGAGAAGAGCCTGGTCTAGGGGAGGAGTGATGGAACATCGCATAGGCGTCTTCGTCTGCCACTGTGGCTCGAACATCGCCGGCGTGGTGGACGTGAAGCGGGTCGCCGAGGAACTGGCCGATTATCCGGGGGTCGCGTTCTCGACCGACTACACGTACATGTGTTCGGACCCGGGCCAGAATCTCGTCAAGGAGGCGATCAAGGAGCACAAGCTGACGGGCGTCGTCGTGTCCGCGTGCTCCCCGACGCTCCACGAGGCGACCTTCCGGCGCGCCGGTGTCGGCGCCGACTTGAATCCGTACATGGTTGAGATCGCGAACATCCGTGAGCAGTGCAGCTGGGTTCACATGGAGGACAAGCCGCGCGCCACGGAGAAGGCGATCAAGATCATCAAGACGATGATCGAGAAGGTGAAGCAGGACGAGGCGTTGGATCCGATCGCCGTTCCGGTGACGAAGCGCGCGCTCGTCGTGGGTGGAGGAGTGGCGGGGATCCAGGCCGCGCTCGACATCGCGAATGCAGGACACGAGGTCATCCTCGTCGAGAAGGAGGCCTCGATCGGCGGGCACATGGCGCAGCTGTCGGAGACGTTCCCGACGCTCGACTGCTCGCAGTGCATTCTCACACCGAAGATGGTCGACGCCGCGCAGCATCCCCGGATCAAGCTGATGACCTACTGCGAGATCGAGGATGTGGCGGGGTACGTCGGCAACTTCAAGGTGAAGATCAGGAAGAAGGCGGCCTACGTCAACCGCGACGTCTGCACGGGCTGCGGCCTCTGCTCGGAGAAGTGTCCGGCGAAGACCGACTCGGAGTTCGAGGAGGGGCTCGCCAAGCGGAAGGCCATCTACACGCCGTTCCCGCAGGCCGTCCCGAACAAGCCGGTGCTCGACGCCGAGCACTGCCTCTACATGCAGAGCGGCAAGTGCGGCATCTGCGCGAAGATCTGCCCGGTCGACGCCGTCGACTACGAGCAGAAGGACGAGTTCGTGGACGAGGAGGTCGGCGCCATCGTCGTCGCGACGGGCTACGATCTCTACCCGATGATCAACATAGGAGAGTATGGCGGCGGCAAGATCAAGGACGTCGTCACGAGTCTGCAGTTCGAGCGGCTGCTCTCCGCGTCCGGTCCGACGAGCGGCGTGGTTCGCAGGCCCTCCGACGGTGAGATCCCGAAGGAGGTCGTGTTCCTGACCTGCGTCGGCTCGCGCGACCCGGAGCACCACAAGGCATACTGCTCGAAGATCTGCTGCATGTACCTGACCAAGCACGCGATGCTCTACAAGCACAACCAGCACGACGGTCAGGCCTACCTGTTCTACATGGACGTTCGCACCGGCGGGAAGGGCTACGAGGAGTTCTATCAGCGTGCGGCCGAGGAGGACGATGTCCTCTACATCCGCGGCAAGGTCTCGAAGCTCTATGAAGAGGACGGGAAGGTCATGGTCTGGGGCGTCGATACGCTGACGGGCCAGAAGGTCGAGATCGCGGCCGACATGGTCGTGCTCGGTCTGGCGATGGTCCCGAACGCCGCCGCGCTCGAGCTCGCGAAGAAGCTCAAGATCCAGGTCAACGAGTGGGGCTTCCTTTCGGAGGCGCATCCGAAGCTCAGACCGGTCGAGAGCCTCGCGCCCGGCTTCTACCTGGCCGGCGCTGCGCAGGGTCCGAAGGACATCCCGGACGCGGTCGCGCAGGCATCCGGAGCCGCTGCCAAGGTGGCGTCGCTCTTCGCGGAGAAGGAGTATCACCGCGAGCCGATCATCGCGTTCGTCGACGAGGATGATTGTGCCGGGTGTCGCGTCTGCGTGTCGGTCTGCCCGTACGACGCGGCCGAGTTTGACGAGGAGAGGAAGGTCGCTCACATCCAGGAGGCGATCTGTGAGGGATGCGGCGCGTGCATCGCAGCGTGTCCGTCCGGATCGGTGACGCAGAAGAACCTCACCGACGACCAGCTTTTCAAGATGGTCACGGCGGCCCTGGAGGACTGATATGTTCGAACCGAGAGTCATGTGCTTCTTCTGCAAGTGGTGCACGTACGCTGGCGCCGACCTCGCGGGAACGTCACGGAAGCAGTACCCGCCGAACGGCGTCGCCGTGCGCGTCAACTGCAGTGGTCGCGTCGACCCGCAGCACATCCTGTGGGCGTTCCGGGAGGGGGCTGACGGCGTGCTGCTGGGCGGATGCCACCCGGGCGACTGCCACTACCAGGACGGCAACTACAACACGATGCGGAGGCTGTCGCTCCTTAAGCCGATGCTCAAGGAGCTGGGGATCGACCCGGACCGGGTCAGGCTCGAGTGGATCTCGGCGGCCGAGGGCGACAAGCTTGTTCGGGTCATGAACGAGTTCGTCGACGAGATCCGCGAGCTCGGACCGCTCACGGTCGATCTGGGCGAGAAGCTCTCCGGCGTGGAGGCTCCGCCTGAGGCGGCCGCTGCTGTGGCAGCGGCTCGGCAGAAGCCTGCGGCTTCTGCGTCCAAGAAGAAGACGAAGGCCAAGGCCAAGGCGAAGAAATAGCTTGAGGACGGACGGGGAGGAGCGACGCTCCGGCCCCCGTCGGACGAACAGGGGGAATGCCTACGATGGCAGCTGACAAGGTCACCATCCACGTGATGGGAAAGGCGTACGAGGTCCCGTCGGATCTCACCATCATGAAGGCGATGGAATACGCCGGCTACCAGTTCATCAGAGGGTGCGGATGTCGGGGGGCTTTCTGCGGCGCCTGCGGCACGGTCTACCGCACGAAGGACGACTACCGTCTGAAGGTCGGACTGGCGTGTCAGGAGATGGTGCAGGACGAGATGTACCTTGCCGAGATCCCGTTCTTCCCGGGGAACAAGGCCACCTACGACGTCGAGAAGCTCAAGCCGACGTCCGAGACGATCCTCAAGCACTACCCGGAGGTCTTCCGCTGTCTCGCCTGCAACGCGTGCACGAAGGCGTGTCCGCAGGACATCGAGGTGATGGAATACGTGCAGGCGGCGCTTCGCGGTGACATCGCGAAGGCGGCCGACCTGTCGTTCGACTGCCTCCTCTGCGGGCTCTGCGCGTCGCGCTGTCCCGCCGAGATCGTGCAGTACAACGTGGCCCTTCTCTGCCGCCGGCTCTACTCGAGCAAGGTGGCGCCGCGCGCCGAGCACCTCGCGAAGCGCGTGAAGGAAGTGAAGAAGGGCAAGTTCGACAAGGAGATGGCGAAGCTCAAGAAGATGAAGAAGACCGAGCTTGCGAAGCTCTACGCTGAGCGTGAGATCGAGCCGGCCTAGGAGGAGGACGCGTGTACACCGGAAAGATGCTTGAATCGATGAAGCGCGTGGAGGCCACCCGCAAGGAGCGGTTGGACCAGGAGATCCCACTTCTCTCCCCCGAGGCCAGGCAGGAGCTGCTCGAGGGATTCCACCCGGACTTCAAGGACGACGTGTTCCGCAAGATCAAGATCGGGCCGTCGAAGGGCGAGAGGGCTCCGAAGGAGTTCGTCGACGCGTTCGAGGCCTACAGCGCCATCGACCCGGCGACGTTCGACCTGTCGGACGTCGCGCTCGACGTCGACGTCCTGGTCGTCGGGGGGGGCGGCGCGGGCGCCGCGGCCGCGCTGGTCGCGGACGAGCAGGGCGCGAGCGTGCTGCTCGCCACGAAGCTCAGGCTCGGCGACTCGAACACCGTGATGGCCCAGGGCGGCATCCAGGGCGCCGACAAGGCGAACGACTCGCCTGCCATCCACTACCTCGATGTCATGGGCGGCGGTCGCTACTTCAACGACCCCGATCTCGTCGAGGCGCTCGTCGGCGACGCGCCCGAGGTTCTCTCGTGGCTCGAGACGCTCGGCGTGATGTTCGACAAGACGGCCGAAGGCACGATGATCACGACCCACGGCGGCGGAACCTCGCGCAAGCGGATGCACGCGGCGCGCGACTACACCGGCGCAGAGATCATGAAGACCCTGAAGGACGAGGTCCTCAACCGCGAGATCCCGATCATGGAGTTCGCGGCAGTGTACGAGCTTCTGACCGACGGCAAGAAGGTCACCGGCGCGATCCTCTACAACATGGAGACCGAGGAGTACGTGGTCGTCCGCGCCAAGACCGTGATCCTCGCCACCGGCGGGAGCGGCAGGCTGCACGTCATGGGCTTCCCGACGAGCAACCACTACGGCGCCACCGCCGACGGTCTCGTGCTTGGGTACCGTGCGGGCGCACCGCTGACCTACATGGATACCATCCAGTACCACCCGACGGGCGCGGCCTTCCCCGAGCAGATCCTCGGGCTTCTCGTCACCGAGAAGGTCCGTAGCATCGGCGGGCAGATCACCAACGTCGAGGGCAACCGCTTCATCTACGAGCTTGAGACCAGAGACGTCGAGGCGGCCGCGCTCATCCGCGAGTGCCTCGGTCGGAAGAAGGGTATCACGACGCCGTCGGGCCAGCCGGCCGTCTGGCTCGATTCTCCGATCATCGACGCGAAGCACGGTGAGGGGACCATCAAGTCACGGGTCCCGGCGATGTACCGTCAGTACGAGCGGTTCGGGATCGACATGAGCAAGGTCCCGATCCTCATCTACCCGACGCAGCACTACCAGAACGGCGGACTCAAGATCGACGAGACCGGCGAGACGAAGGTCAAGAACCTCTTCGCCGCCGGTGAGGTCGCGGGAGGTATCCACGGGCGGAACCGCCTGATGGGTAACTCGCTCCTCGACGTCGTCGTGTTCGGGCGTCGCGCCGGCGCCGCGGCTGCCGAGCGGGCGTCCGGCATCAAGAAGGCCGGGAAGCTCAGTCTCAAGCACCTCGAGAAGTTCCACAAGGAGCTCAAGACGGCGCGTGTCGGCAAGGGGCGGGTTGCGCCCGTCCTGCTGCCGGAGTACCGCCGACCGGAGACCGTCGAACACCGCATCGACGCTCTCGACTAGATTCTCTGAGCGCTGCCGGGCGCGGCGATTGCGCAGCCGCGCCCGGACAGCCGATGTGTCTCCACGCGGGTTGGATGACGCCGGCCGGTGTCACCGGTTCGGCGCGAAGGGATGAGGCAGGGTGAAGACACTGATTCTGGGGCTCGGCGACCCGGGACTCGCCGTCGAGCGCGTCGGGCTCGAAGTGGCTCGGGAACTCCACGCCACGCTCGACGATCCCTCCATCGACATCATCGAGACCCCCGCTGCCGGCATTGACCTTTTCGAGATCGTGGCCGGGTACCACAAGGTCATCATCGTCGACTGCGTCGGTGCAGGTGAGGGTGGATTCGGCGAGCTGTGTCGCCTCGGGCTCGAGGATCTCGAGCTGGTTCCGAAGAACGTGACCGATCACGGTGTGGAGTACCGGGCGAAGATCTCGGTGGACGGAGTCCATGACGCCGCGATGCCGGGTGAGATCTCGGTCTATGCCATCGAAGTGGCGAGTGATATTGAACGGAGTGAGGGCCTTGAGCCTGTCGCGCGGGAAGCGGTCTCCCGCCTTGCCGACGAGATCGCACGCGAGGAGTTCGGCGACAGGATGAGAGAAAGCGGGTGGTACTAGGGTAGAACGCAGCTTCACTCAAAGGAGGGCTTTCCCTTGGCAGAGGAAAAGCGGCTCACACAGGAAGAACTGATCAAGAAGGCTGAGAAGCCGAGTCATGATGCGATGGTGCTCCACCCGTTCTACGGCGGGAAGTACCAGGTCGTCCCGAAGTGCTGCATTCGCGACGTCGATGACTTCGCGATCTGGTACACCCCGGGTGTCGCAGCGCCCTGCAAGGACATCCACGCTCACCCCGACACCGTCTACGAGCACACCAACAAGAAGAACACCATCGCCGTCGTCACCGACGGAACGCGCGTTCTCGGCCTCGGTGACATCGGTCCCCACGCCAGCCTTCCGGTGATGGAAGGGAAGGCGCTGCTGTTCAAGTACCTCGGCGGCGTCGACGCCGTGCCGATCGCGGTCGACACGAAGGACCCCGATGTTCTCATCGAGACCACACGACTCATCAGTCCGGCGTTCGGCGGGATCAACCTCGAGGACATCTCGCAGCCGAAGTGCTTCCGCGTACTCGAAGAGGTTCGGGCGGCGCTCGACATCCCCGTCTGGCACGATGACCAGCAGGGCACCGCTGCCATCACGGTCGCGGGTGCGATCAACGCGGTGAAGGTCGTCGGCAAGGAGCTGGGCAAGGTCCGAATCGCGATGATCGGCGCCGGTGCATCGAACGTCCGCATCGCGCACCTCCTCATCAGCGCGGGAGCCGACCCGGCGAAGATCATCATGTGCGACAGCCGCGGAACGCTCCACGAGGGTCGGAAGGACGACTTCCTCCCGAACTACAAGGAGAAGTGGGAGCTGGCGCAGCTGACGAATGAGGCCAATCTCGACGGTGACCCGGGCGATGCGTGCAAGGGCGCCGACATGCTCATCGCGCTCTCCAGACCGGGTCCCGACACCGTCAAGAAGGAGTGGATCGAGGCCATGGCGAAGGACGCCATCGTCTTCGTCTGCGCCAACCCGGTCCCCGAGATCTGGCCGTGGGTGGCGAAGGAGGCGGGCGCCCGGATCGTCGCGACCGGCCGCTCCGATTTCCCCAATCAGGTCAACAACTCGCTCGGCTTCCCGGCCATCTTCCGTGGCGCGCTCGACGTGATGGCGAAGACCATTACGGACGAGATGTGTATCGCGGCGGCTCAGGAGATCGCGAAGTGTGCCGAGGACAAGGGGCTTCGCGAGGACTACATCGTTCCGGACATGACGGAGTGGGAGACGTTCCCCCGCGAGGCCGTCGCCGTCGGAATGAAGGCTATCGAGCAGGGTATCGCGCGTGTTACCATGTCGCGCGACGATCTGTACCAGATGGCCGAGACCAAGATCAGAGAGGCGAGGGAGCAGACCCACGTGCTCATGAAGGAGGGGCTGATACCTCCCGCGCCGGAACTCTAGGAAGTACGCACACGCAGGGGCGCGCGGGCGGCTTCACGCCGCCCGCGTCCTCTGACGACCCGGGTTCCGCATGACCGAAGAGCTTCATCCCACCGATTCCGAGCTCGTGACCGCCGCCAAGAACGGCGACAACGACGCCTTCGGACAGCTCGTCGAGCGACACGAGGCCAACGTCTACGGCCTGTGTCTCAAGATGCTCAAGAATCCAGAGGACGCCGAGGACTGCCTCCAGGAGGTCTTCGTCAAGGCCTACAAGGCGCTTCCGAAGTTTCGTGAGGAGGCGCGTTTCTCCACGTGGGTCTACCGCATCGCGACGAACGCCGCCCTCATGCGCATCCGGAAGAAGAAGCTCGACACCGTGTCGATCGACCAGGACGTCGAGCTGGGCGAGACCTCGGTGCCACGCGAGGTCGCGGACTGGACCACCAATCCTTCGTCCGGCATCATGAACGACGAACTTGCCTCCGTGCTCACGGGGCACATCAACGACCTGCCGCCGAACAACAGGATCGTGTTCGTTCTTCGCGACGTGCACGGTCTCTCCACCGAGGAGACGGCCGGAGTTCTTGGACTCACGGTGCCGGCCGTGAAGTCCAGGCTCCACCGTGCGAGGCTCTTCCTGCGCGAGCGGCTCTCCGAGTACTACTCGAAGGGAGGGGCGCCGGCGTAGAATCGCGAATCGAATCCGGACTTTGCGAATCCAAAGTCGAGTCACACAGACATGCAACTGGCATCAAGGAGGATCCCAGATGTTCGAGAGAAGGAAGATCGTCGCCGCCGTGCTGTTGGTGACGCTCCTCACAACGGCCGTCCTGGTGGCGTCCTGCGGTTCCAACCAGCCCGAGATCATCCCCCGCACCGTGCTCCTCGGCAATCCCGAGAAGATGAGGGCGAGGATCTCGCCCGACGGTGAGATGCTGGCCTATGTGGCACCGGTCGACGACGTGCTGAACGTCTGGGTCCGGACCATCGGTGAGGACGATGACCACGCGGTCACCAGCGACACCCACCGCGGCATCGTGCAGTACTTCTGGAGTCAGGATAACACCGAGATCTTCTACATCCAGGACACCGACGGCGACGAGAACTGGCGCATCTACGCCGTGGACATCGGGACCGGCGACACGCGCGACCTCACGCCGTACGAGGGCGTTCAGGTCCGCATCGTTGACTACTCGAAGCATCACCCGGGCACCATGCTCATCGCAATGAACCAGCAGGACCCCAGACTGCACGACGTGTACAGCCTCGATCTCGCGTCGGGCGAGCTCTCGATGATCGCCCGGAACCCCGGCAACATCGTCGGGTGGATCTCCGACTTCGACCTCAAGGTCCGCGGCGCCGTGGCGATGACCCCGGATGGCGGGAGCGAGCTTCTCGTGCGCGCCGACGAGGACGCGTCGTGGGAGGCCGTCGTCTCCTGGGGGACCGAGGACAACATGACGAGCGGTCCGCTCTCCTTTACGAAGGACGGCGACGCGATGTACATCATCGACTCGCGCGACGCCAACGCGGGTCAGCTCTACCTCCTCGACCTCGAGACCGGCGCGAAGGAGCACGTTGCCGGTGACGACCAGTACGACATCGAGGACGTGATGTTCAACCCGGACACCTGGGAGATCGAGGGCATCGCGTATCTCAGGGAGCGCATCGAGTGGACCTACATGGACCCCGAGGTCGAGGCCGACTTCACCGCCATCGCCACGCTCGATGAGGGTGATTGCGGCGTCTACGGGCGCGACCACGCCGACGACACCTGGATCGTCGCCTTCTCGAAGGACGACGGCCCGATCGTCTATTACATCTACGATCGCGAGACCGACACCGGCGAGTTCCTCTTCAAGCACCGCACCGATCTCGACAACTACACGCTGGCGTCGATGGAGCCGATCTCGTTCGAGGCCCGCGACGGGCTGACGATCCATGGGTACATCACCTACCCGCCGGGACTCGGCCGGACGAACCTGCCGATGGTGCTCAACGTGCACGGCGGCCCGTGGGCGCGCGACTCGTGGGGCTACAACCCGGAGGCGCAGTGGATGGCCAATCGCGGCTACGTCTGCCTCCAGGTCAACTTCCGCGGCTCCACCGGCTACGGCAAGGAGTTCATCAACGCCGGGAACAAGGAGTGGGGCGCGGCGATGCACGACGACCTGATCGACGCGGTCAACTGGGCCATCGATGAGGGCATCGCGGACCCGGAGCGCGTCGCGATCTACGGCGCGTCGTACGGCGGCTACGCGGCGCTCGTCGGCGCGACCTTCACGCCGGACGTGTTCTGCTGCGCGGTCCCGATGATGGGTCCGTCCAACCTCATCACCTTCATCGAGACGATCCCGCCGTACTGGGCGCCGATGATCGAGATGATGTACCTCAGGGTCGGCAACCCGAACACCGAGCGGGACATGCTCATCGAGCGGTCGCCGCTGTTCAAGGTCGATCAGATCACGATCCCGATGCTCGTCGCGCAGGGCGCGAACGATCCGCGTGTCGTCCAGGCCGAGTCGGACCAGGTCGTCGCGGCGATGGAGGAGAACGGCATCGAGGTGGAGTACATCGTGTTCCCGGATGAGGGACACGGATTCGCACGCCCCGAGAACCGGCTGAGGTTCTATGAGGCGGCCGAGGAGTTCCTTGCCAGGCACCTGGGTGGCAGGGTTGAGGCGTCGTCGGACGGCGTCTAGTTCGCACACGGTGCGGACGTCAGGCTCACGCCGGGGCGCCCGCCGACAGTCGAACGGGCATGCGCGTTCCATCGCGTAAGGACGCGAACGCCACCAAGCGGGTGAGACACCATGAACGAGAAGCACGAGTGTGAGGGCTGTCTGGAGTTCCTCGAAGTCCTCTCGGACTACCACGATGGGGTGCTCGACGAGGCCGTCGCGACCAAGCTCGAGGTGCACATGCGAGAGTGCGCGCGGTGCAGGGCTGTCGTAAGGACCTTGCGTCAGACCGTCATTCACTACAGCACCACCCGCTGCGAGAAGGTCCCGCCGCACGTCCACCAGGGGTTGATGAAGGCCCTGAGGAAGTGCATGGAGGAGTAGCCGGGACCACGCCGCGCCCGCAGACGACCAAACGCCCCGCGTGTCACTCGACGCGCGGGGCGTCTCGGTCTCTGTTTTTGGGGGAGGGGCAACCGGCCATCCCTTCCGCTTGAATCAGCCGCGTTCGTGGGGCTAAGATGGGAAGCCGCGCGCGGGCCGACGAGGCCCAGTCCACGTGCACCAGGGAGGAGCAGATGCCGCCACGCATGAGGAGCGGGGGAAGGCTTGTCGTCATCGGGGGCGACGCCGCAGGCATGAGCGCCGCAAGCAGGGCGCGGCGGCTCAGGCCGGACGTCGAGATCGTCGTGCTCGAACGCGGTGACATCGTCTCGTACGGGGCCTGTTCGCTTCCCTACTACATCGCCGGTGAGGTGGAGTCCCGTGACGATCTCATCGTTCACGACGCGGATTTCTTCCGCCGCGAACGCCACATCGACGTGCGGATCCGGACCGAGGCGGTGGAGCTCAGGCCGCGCGAGCGGACGGTCGTGTGCCGAACGGAGCTCGGCGAGGAGTCGCTTACCTACGACGCGCTCATCCTCGCCACGGGCGCCTCGGCCGTTCGGCCTCCGCTTCCCGGCGTCGACCTCCCCGGGGTCCACACGCTCAGGACGGTCCCCGACGGCGATGCCATCCGCGACCGGCTGGCCGAACTCGGAGCCGACGTGGCCGCTCACGGCGCGGTCCGCGCCACCATCGTCGGCGGCGGGTACATCGGTCTCGAGATGGCGGAGGCGCTGGTCGCGCGCAACGCGCGGGTGACGATCATCGAACTGCTCCCGCATGTCCTCGCCACGCTCGACCCCGACATGAGCGATCTCGTCGTTCGCGAGCTCCTCGACCGACAGGTCATCGTCCGGACCGAGACGGGTGTCGAGGCGTTCGAACCGGGAGACGACGGAAGCGTCGGGTGGGTACTTGCTGACGGGCAGCGGCTCGCCACCGACATCGCGCTTGTGGCGGTGGGCGTGCGTCCGAACGTCGACCTGGCGAAGAAGGCCGGGATCGATCTCGGCCGGACCGGCGCGATCGCGGTCGACCCGCGGCAGATCACGAGCGAGCCGATGGTGCTTGCCGCAGGAGACTGCGCCGAGTCGCCGCATATCGTCAGCGGCCGCTCCACGTGGGTCCCGCTGGGGACGACCGCCAACAAGCAGGGCCGCATCGCCGGAGAGAACGCGGTCGGAGGCGACATCCGCTTCGCCGGTGTGGCAGGAACGAACGTGACCAAGGTCTTCGGACTGACGGTCGCGCAGACGGGGCTCTCGACAGCCGGGGCCGAGGGCGAGGGGCTCGCTCCGGACTCGGTGCGTATCACGGCGTCGACGCGGTCTCACGCGTACCCGGGCGGCGGCAGGATCAGCGTCAAGCTCGTCTTCGACCCGGGTACCGGGCGGCTGCTCGGCGGACAGCTCGTCGGTGTCGAGGGGGTCGCGAAGCGCATCGACACGCTGGCCACCGCGCTTGCCGCGAAGATGGACGTCCGCGATCTCGCGGGCGTGGACATGAGCTACGCACCGCCGTTCGCGCCGGTCTGGGACCCGCTTCTGATCGCGGCCAACCAGGCCGTGAAGAAGCTGTCACGAGAGCGCGTCGTGTGAGGAGACCCGAGCCGTGGTGGAGGCCTTGAGCCGCCTCCCGTGCGATTCGGCGGCAGATGTCGTTTGTTCGGGGGAGGAGGACGGAGAGCGGTCATGGGGGACGAAAAGAACAAAGAGCGCGGACAGGAGTACTCGACGTTCGGAGTGACCGGCATCCCGGTCTCGCCGGGGGTGGTCCACGGTCCGGCCATGCTCTTCGGCGACATCCTCGACGAGGTCGAGACCAGGAGCATCCAGCCCAACCAGGTCGAGTTCGAGATCAAGCGGTTCCGCGACGCCGTCGAGCTGGTCAAGCAGGAGCTGGCACGCGACGCTGAGCGGATCTCCGGCGAGCTCGGCTCGAGCGAGGCCGACATCTTCCTCGTTCACACGATGATCCTCGAGGACCGCAAGCTGGTTGAGACCATTGAGGAGAGGATCCGCGAGGATCTGCTCAACGCGGACGCCGTCGTCGCCAGTGAGATGAAGCGGGTCAGCGGTGTGTTGCGCGGGTCCGACGACAGCTACCTCAGAGACCGCGCATACGATGTGACCGACATCGGCAAGCGCGTCATCGAGCGGATGCTCGGGGTCTGGGCGCACTGCCCCCTCACGCATCCGATGGTCATCGTCACGCGCGAACTCCGAGCCTCCGACGCCGTCTCGATGGATCGCGGGAGGGTGCTCGGGTTCGTCACCGAGCTGGGCGGCCGGCAGTCGCACGCCGCCATTCTCGCACGGTCGCTGGGTGTGCCCGCGATCGTCGGTGCGCGCGGTATCGTCGACCGGATCCGTTCCGGCGACACCATTGTCGTCGACGGCTCCACGGGCGAGGTGCTCGTCAACCCGCCCGAAGAGGCGATCCGGGGGTTCGCGAAGAAGCGCGAGCGCGAGGCGCTCGAGTGGGCCGAGCTCTCGCCGTATCTCGACGCCGCCACGACGACGGCCGACGGGGAGCGGATCGTTCTCATGGCCAACATCAGCACGCCCGACGAGGCGGCCGAGGCGGCGTCGCTGTCGGCCGACGGCGTCGGCCTCTTCCGGACGGAGATGCCTTTCATCGCGTCCGGGTCCTACCTTTCGGAGGATGAGCAGTTCGAGATCTACCGGGCCGCGGCCGAGGGGATCGGAGGGCGTCCGCTCACCATCAGAACGCTCGACATCGGTGGCGACAAGTTCGTCGGCACCGAGAACCCGCTGTCCGAGCACAATCCGCATCTCGGCTACCGGTCGATCCGCGTCTCCCTGAACCGTCCCGAGACGTTCTCCGAGCAGCTCCGCGCCATTCTGCGGGCGGGCGCGCACGGGAACGTCCGCCTGCTGCTGCCGATGGTGTCGGGTGTCGGCGAACTTCGCGCGGCACGGGACTTGCTCGACAAGGCCAAGGAGTCGCTTCGCTCGGAAGGGGTCACCTTCTGCGAGAACGTCCCGGTCGGTGTGATGATCGAGATCCCGTCGGCCGTCATGGTGGCGGACCGCCTCGCCGCGGAGAGCGACTTCCTGAGCATCGGCACGAACGATCTTGTGCAGTATGCGCTCGCGGTCGATCGGGGCAACACGTACGTTGACCACCTCTACCGGCCGTACGATCCGGCCGTGCTGGCGCTCATCGAGCGGACCGTGGTTGCGGCCCGCGAGGCCGACACGCCCGTCTCCGTCTGCGGCGAGATGGCCGGGGTGACCGCGTACATCCCTCTGCTTCTCGGACTCGGTGTGCGTGAGCTCAGCGTGGCCATGAGCAGGATCCTCTTCGCGCGGCGTGCGATCGCGCTGACCGATCTCGCGCAGGCGAAGGAGCTGGCGCGTGACGCGCTTGAAGCGGTCACCGCGTCCGAGGTCGCGGAACTCATCGGAATCGAAGGGAAGTAAGCGGGCTCCATGACGAGACGAACCATCCTCCTGTGCACCGTCACCGCCATCGCGGCCCTCGCCTTCGCGAGCGCGCCGGCACACGCCCGCTGGCGAGCGTCGGTCGATTCGCTCTACGCCGTCGCCGAACTCCACTACCAGGGCCAGGAGTACTCCTCGGCCGCGCGCCTCTTCGAGGAGACCTCGGCGCTCATCGCGACACGCTCGCCCGAGGAACTCGGACCGTACTTCGAGAACCTGCGCGCACGGTCGTCCTTCCTGTACGCCCGTTCGCTCGAGCAGGCCGGCGACTGGGAGCAGGCGGCAACGGCGTTCGAGGCAGCGCTTCAGCAGCTTCCCGCAGTCGCCGACGCGGTCAGGTACCGCCTTGCGAACTGCCGTGTGGAGATGGGTGACCTCGACTCCGCCGTCGAGCTGCTCCGCGAGATCGTCGAGGATGACGAGGAGTCGTCGTTCGACCGACCCGCGATCGAGGCCCTCGGCGACGCGTACCGCGAGTTCTCGGAGTGGGATCTCGCGATCCAGTGGTACCGCCTGCTGCTCGCGCGAGCCCCGTCCTACAACGAGCAGGCTCTCATTCACACCAAGATCGGGCTGACTCACGACGAGCGAGGTGACCGCGACGCGGCGATGCGCAGCTACGCGACCGCCGTGAACGACTATCCGAGATCGCGGCATGCGCACGACGCGATGAAGAAGGGACGAGGGCTGTCGCGTTCCTTCACGGACCGCTATCATCAGGGACTCGTGCTCTACAACCGCAAGCTCTACCGCGATGCCGCGGAGTTCTTCTCTCACTATCTCAAGTACGATGACGAGCAGACGTGGCGTCTCGAGGCGACGTACTTCCTCGGGCGTTCCTATCAGCGTCAGGGGCGCTACGGGACAGCGGCCAGACGCTACGCGCAGGCGGTCGAGATCGGCTCCAGCGGAGGGGTCGATGAGGAAGGGCTGCCGCTCGCGGACAGCGAGTACTACCATCTCGCGTGGTCGAAACTCGCCTACTCGCGACGCGCGGTGGGCGACATCGACGCAAGCCTCGCGACGTACGAGGAGTACATCGCGAAGCACCCTGATGCGCACGAGAGCCCTGACGCCCTGTGGGACAAGGCGCGTCTTCTCGAGGATGAGCAGCGCTGGCCCGAGGCGGCCGACGAGTTCGCACGGCTGGCGGATGAGTACCCGTTGTCGGACCGGGCAGCCGATGGTCGGTTCCGCGCGGGGTTGGTCCTCTATAAGGAAGGACTCGTGGAGGACGCGGAGGCGGCGTTCGCGACGCTCTCCGACCGCGCCGATGAGGCCGAGGTGGCCCGGGCGCTCTACTGGGTCGGCAAGACCCGAGAGGAGCTGGGGCGGGGCAACGAGGCGGTCGTTGTCTACTCGGAAGCGGTCGAGAGCGATCGGGATTCGTTCTACGGCCGCCGGGCGCTCGATCGACTGATAGCGCTTGGTGTGGTCGATCCACCAAGGCCTCGTGAGCCGCTTGGACGACGGGTGACCGAGACGCGCGCGCGCCCGGTGTGGGGCAACGGCGAGGCGCGCGAGTTCGGCATCTGGCTGGCCGCCTGGTCGGACCAGTCCTACGTTCCCGTGGAGCAGATCGTGGTTCGCCAGGAGCTTGTGACCGAGCCTTCGTTCGTCCGTGCCGACCACCTGCGCGCGCTCCACATGGACTCGTATGCGGAGAAGGAGTTCGGGCTGCTCGAGGACCGCATCGGCCGGAACCCGAGCCAGTTGGCGATGCTCGTTGAGTACTACGAGCGCAGCGGGCTGCACCAGCGCGCCATCCGACTCGCCGAGCGCATCCTGCACCTGTCGCCGGCGCGTGGCCTGAGCGACGCGCCCGTCTACCTGAGGAAGCGGATCTGTCCGATGCACTTCGGGGAGTTCGTCGAGGTGGAGTGCCTCGAGCGTGATGTCGACCCGAACACGTTCTACTCGCTGATGCGACAGGAGAGCCTCTTCGAGACGGATGCCGTCTCGTGGGTTGGAGCGCGCGGGCTCTCGCAGATCATGCCCGCGACCGGTCGTTGGATCGCGCGGCGTCTGAATCACACGAGATTTCGACTGCATCATCTCAATGATCCATCAACGAACGTCCGGTTCGGCGTGTACTACCTCTCGGAGCAGCTCAACGACTTCGACGGCGACGTGATGCGAGCGCTCGCCGCGTACAACGGTGGGCCGGAGAACGTCAAACGGTGGTGGGAGTACGGGGGGTGCGACGACACGGACGTGTTCGTCGAGGATATCGGCTATTCGGAGACCGCCGACTACGTACGCCGCGTCTATCTCTACGAGCAGTTCTACGAGGAGATATACGGCCGCGCCACTGAGTAGGTGCGTTGGCCGCCCCGCCGAGTGGATTCCCTATCGGAGCGTCGCAAGCACGTAGCCCCAGTTGCAGAGCACGGCCGCGACGAGCATGCACCAGGCCACACGCCGCTCGCACCGCGTCATGTCCACTCGCACCGCGATACCCTTCCATCGTCTCAACACCCAGAGCGCCGCCGCGATCGGAGCGACGACAACGAGGAACACCGTGTCAAGTGGGTTCGTGGCGAAGGCGGCTCCCATGCTGCCCCGCATGAGGGCCGCGGCGCTTCGGGTGAGACCGCACGATGGACAAGGAAGCCCCGTCACCGCCCGGAACGGGCAGATGACGGGGCCCTCTGTGGCCGGCAGTATGGAGGCGGCCGTGAGACCAAGTACGAGCAGCGCGATACCGGCGGCGATGGCCGGTCCCGGGATGGAGATACCGGGCGCGCCATGTACGATGCGGAGTCTCACAGCGTCGTCAGCGTCGCGTCGGGGTCACTATCAGCAGCCGGCGCCGAAGCCGCCGCTGGCGCCGATGATGACGATGACGATGAAGTACCAGAGCAGTCCGAGCACGGCGAGGCACGTTCCCACGATGCCGCAGATCATCCCGGCGCGCGTGAGGCCCTCACCCTCGGGGTCGCGGAGGCCCTGCTGCATCTCTTTGAGGTCGCTCGACCCCATCACCCAGGCGATGATGCCCGTGATGAAGCAGAGGACGATGCCGATGATGCCGAGGACGAGGATGACCGGACCGCGGTGCGGCTTCATGGTGACCGGCTGTCCCGGCTGCGGCTGGACCTGCGGGGTCCCTTCCATGACTACTCCTTTGTGTCGGTGGCCTTCTGCTTCTCCATGTAGTCCTGAATCGCCTTGTGGAGAGCGTCTGCCGCGAGATTCGAGCAGTGCATCTTCTGCGGCGGCAGGCCGTCCAGCTCGCTGGCGACGTTCTCGCGCGTGATCGCAAGCGCCTCCTCGAGCGTCTTCCCCTTCGCCATCTCCGTCACCATACTGCTGGTGGCGATGGCCGAACCGCATCCGAAGGTCTTGAAACGGATGTCGGTGATGATGTTGTTCTCGACCTTGATCTGGATCTCCATGAGATCACCGCAGACGGGGTTGCCTTCGACTCCCACGCCATCAGGAGAGTCAAGTTCGCCGACGTTTCGCGGGTTCTTGAAGTGCTCCAGGACCTTGTCGCTGTAGATCGGTGCCACGGGTGTCGCTCCTTTCCGAATGGTCCATGTCGATGATAGTCCCTCCTGATTGGTCCGTCAAGACGGCGGCCGCCTGGAAACCCGGACTGGCGGGGCGGGCCAATGCGGGCCGCCCGCCGGAGACGGGGCGGGCTTGCCGACCGGCGCCGCGCGGTGCTACCATGACGCCTCACGAGCCGGAACACGGACCCCTGCGGGCCCGCAGGCCAGTCGAACGGGAGATTCCATGACTCTGAGTCCTCCATCGGGCGCTCTGACGGCCCTCATCTTCTCGGCCGCACTGCTGGCCCCCGCTTCCGCCGTCGCCGAACCGCCTCCGGATATCGCGCTGCCGGAAGCCGTGCCACCCCACATCTCGGAGGCTGTCGAGGAGCTCTACGCGCTCGATGAGACGCGCATCCTCGAGTTGCGGACCGACCTGGCGAGGCAGGATGTGGCGCGGTGCGACATCGACGTCTGTGTCGATCCGGGCCGCGGGTGGTTGTCGGGCTCCACGCGGCTCCGATTCGCGACCGCCAATGGGCGTATCGAGTTCGAGCTCCATGAAGCCCTGACGATCCTCTCACTCGTTGACGGCGCGGGGCGCGACGTTCCGTTCCAGCGAACAGCGCGCGCGGTCACGGCCCGTCTCGACGCGCAGCGCGGCGACTCGCCGCCCGAGCTGACCGTCTCGTACGAGGGACTCCTGCGACCAGCCGGCGACACGGCGGCCGAGTACCATCTGATGATCCTCCTCGGGGATGACTGCTGGTATGCGTGTCCGCGGCGCGGCGACAGGAGCCATGTGCGCGCCGTCGTCAGACACCCCGGCGAGTACGCGACCGTCTTCAGCGGGGCTCTGGCCGGGATGGCGACACCTCCTTCCTCGCGTCCCGGTCCGTGCTCCTTCGGCGACGTCTGGGAGGCCGAGTCCGTCGATCGAGCCTCGGCCGTCATCGGGGAACTTCGAGGATCGTGGAACATCGTCGGCGAGCTGTTCATCGGGACTCACCGCTACTCCGGCAAGGACGGAGAGGAGGGAGCCACCCAGGAGCTCAGACCGCTCGAGCCCGGGATCAAGCAGCCGCTTCAGTTCCTTGAGTCGTGCTTCGGCTCCTATCCGCTCACATGGCTCCACGTCGTCATCGTACCGCACGGCACGATCGGAGCGCCGGCTGTGTCCGGCTCCGGACTCATCATCGTCGAGGCCCGTCCGACTGACGCCGCCTGCGCGAACGCCCCCGAGCCCGGCCTCTATCTGCTCGAACTGGCGCGCACCTGGTGGCGCGATGCGTACGATGCCGGTCCGGTCCTCGCCGACGGCCTGGCCGGGCACATGGAGATCCAGTGGTTGGAGAGCGTGCGCGGCGAGGAGGACGCGCTCAGGAGACGGGCGCTGCGGCAGGGGCAGTATCTGCGGGCCGTGACCGACTCCGGCGGCTTCGCCCCACTGTCGCTCTGTCTCGGACCTGCGGCGTCACGGGACTCGAGGATATCGCTCGGGCGAGGTGGTGCGCTGATGGGAATCTGCTCGACGCTTCTTGGTCCAGACGCCTTCTGCGGGTTCGTGAGGGGGCTCGTGACCGATGGAGGGAGCGAGCCGCCGAGTCTCCGGCGTTTCGGCGCCGAGCTGACGGCCGCCGCCGGTCGGAACATGGACTGGCTTCTCTATGAGTGGATCCAGCGTGGTGACCTGCCGGTGTATGCACTGGAGTACGAGTCGAGCCCTTCGAGGGGCGGGTACCTCGTCCGCGGGACGCTGCGCCAGCTGGCGGAGCCCTACCGGACGCCGCTGCCGCTGACGGTCGACCTGGGGGGCTGGGTCTACGACGAGTGGATTCCCGTTGGATCGGCGCAGCAGGCGTTCGAGTTCCGGACAGAGCTCGAACCGCTCGAGGTCGTGATCGACGCGGCACGCATCATCCCACGCGTCGAGAGCGCCGATCAGGCGCGGGTGCACTTCGAACTGGGGCGGCGTGCCGCCTCGCAGAACCGGTGGGCGGACGCGGTCGATCACTTCGGGGCCGCCGTCGCGCTCGATCCGGATCGGGCGGGGTACCACGCACGATACGGTCAGGCGCTCGTACGCCTGGGTCGCCCGGACGAAGGGTTCGCGGCGCTTGGCGAGGCGATCGAGCGAGATCCCACCGACGCCGACTACCTGTTCGAGGCCGGCGTGCTGGCCCTCCAGATCGGCGACGCGCGGGCGGCCGTCGAGCTGCTCGGGCGCCACGTGAACCTGCGCCCCGACCACCCCGCGGGCCATGTGGAGCTGGCCGTGGCGCTTGTCGAGCGTGGAAGGCTTCCGGAGGCGCGAACACATCTGGATCGCTGTCCGGCGCTTGTGGGTGAGACGCCGGACGACGCCTGGCTCGAGCGGTACCACATCGCATTCGGTCGCTACAGCGAGGCACGAGGCGAGCGCGATCAGGCCTTGTCGGCCTATGAGGCCGCGCTCGAGGTGAATCCGGTCTCAGACGAGGCCAGGCGACGCCTCGCGGAACTCGGGGAGCGATAGGGCGCCGCCACACATTGCTGGCTCCGACCGCGCCGTGCTACGATGGAGCCTGACGCCGCTCGAGCCGCCGGACCTCCGGCGGCCGGCGAACCACGCGATCTCACATCCGGGAGACACCATGCGGAAGCACTTCTTCAGCGGCATTCAGCCGAGCGGGCGACTGCACATCGGCAACTACATCGGGGCGATCAGACAGTGGATCGGTCTCCAGGACCAGTACGCGCCGATCTTCGGGATCGTCGACTACCACGCGATCACGGTGCCCTACGCCGCCGCCGAGATGCCGATGCGCGTGCTCGACGCGGCGGCCGCTTACCTTGCGGCGGGCGTCGACCCCGAGAAGAGCATCCTCATGGTGCAGTCGCACGTCCCCGAGCACACCGAGCTCGCGTGGATTCTCAACTGCATCACGCCGATGGGACGGCTGTCGCGGATCCCGACGTTCAAGGACAAGGTCAGACAGAACCCGGGTCAGGTCAGCATGGGGCTTGTCGATTATCCGGTGCTCATGGCCGCCGACATCCTCCTCTACAAGTCGGAGATCGTGCCGGTGGGAGAGGATCAGGTGCCGCATCTGGAGTTCACCCGCGAGGTCGCCCGCAAGTTCAATGCGACGTTCGGCGAGACGTTCCCCGAGCCCGCCGAGGTGCTCGGCAAAGGAGCGAAGCTCCTCGGACTCGATGGCGAGTTCAAGATGAGCAAGAGCCTCGACAACTGCATCTACCTCGACGACACCGACGAGGAGCTCAAGAAGAAGATCGCCACGGCCAAGACCGACCCGGCGCGGAAGCGTCGAGACGATCCGGGTGACCCGGATGTCTGCAACATCTACAGCTATCACAAGGTCTTCTCGACGCCGGAGGAGCAGGAACACTGCGCGCAGGGGTGCCGCTCCGCGGGGATCGGCTGCGTCGAGTGTAAGAGGATCCTCCTTGAGCACATGGTCGAGATGATCGCACCGCTTCGTGAGAAGCGTGAGGAGTTCCTGGCGGAACCAGACCGCGTGATGGATGTGCTCGCCGATGGCGCAGATCGCGCGCGCGCCATCGCCCGCGAGACGATGCGCGAGGTCCGCGAGCGGATGGGACTGGCGGTCCGCGAGCAGTAGGCCCTCGAGCAACAGGCCCGCGCGTTCGATCAGAGGGCCGGAGGTCGACATGGCGGAGGAACGCGACGATCGATGGATGTACGTGGCGCTCGGCCTCATTGCCGTCGGGTACCTCGTCTACGCGAACTGGGACACCATCGTTTCGAACGTCGATCTCCGTCGCGGCGCGAGGTCGATCTCCTCGATCGCCTACATCGTCGCGCCGATCACGGCAGCGATCATGGGGATCTCACGCAAGCGCAAGACGGAGGCGGTCCGGAAGAAGTGGGAGCAGGCAGCGCTGGTCGAAGGTATGATCCGCGAGGAGCGCGGCGTCCGTGCGAAGGTCGTCGGCGAGAAGGCCAGGGGTTCGTACAAGGCCGACATCCGGCTGACACGAAACGCCTTCTACATCCTCGATCCATCGGGTCGCCATGAGCACATGCGCGTGCTCATCCATCTCGATTCCGTCAACGATCTCGGGCTCTTCGATGCGGAGTACGCGGGACCGACTGGAGGAGGGGGCGGTACCTTCACCGTCCGCATCGTCGGACGGGCGACCTTCGGGGTCGAGTTCTCCAGCGCTCAGTCGTTGGCGTGGTGGACGGATATCCGTCGAGCGCTCGGTCTCACGACGGATCCTCGCAGCCAGCCGGCCCCAGACGGGGCGAAGGCCGATACCGGGACATAGCAGATCGAGACGCGCGGGCGCCGCGGCTCGGTCGATGTGCACCGCGTTCCGAGAACGAACCGTGAGACTTCGGCCGTCGCCCGAACGTGCGGCGGCCGGTCCTGCCTGAGGGGGGTACGATGCACAGCTACATCTTCCGCGAGTACGACATCAGGGGAGTGGTCGAGCGCGATCTCACCGAGGACGTGGTCCGGAACATCGGCCGCGGGTTCGGGACCTACGTTCTCCGGCACGGCGGGAAGACCGTTTCGCTCGGCGGCGACGTCAGGCTCTCAACGCCACGCTTCCGCGAACTCGTGACCGAGGGGCTCACCTCGGTCGGCGCGAATGTTGTCGACGTGGGGACGGTCCCGACGCCGGCTCTCTACTTCACGCTGTTCGAGCTCCCGGTCGATGCGTCGGTGATGATCACCGGGAGCCACAACCCGCCCGACATGAACGGGTTCAAACTCAACCTCGGACCGGCGAGCGTCTACGGGCAGGAGATCCAGAGGATCCGCGAGATCATCGAGGCCGGCGACTACGAGGAGGGCGAGGGGACGCGGACGACCGCCGACATTCTCGAACGCTACAAGACTGCCATCCGTGAGCGCATCCACCTCGAGCGTCCGCTCAAGGTCGTGGCCGACTGCGGGAACGGATGCGGAGCGATCGTGGTCGAGGAACTCCTCAAGGACATCGGGTGCGAGGTCATCCCGCTCTTCTGTGAGCCGGACGGGACGTTCCCGAACCATCACCCCGACCCGACGGTCCTCGAGTACATCACCGATCTCATCGCGGCCGTCAAGGAGCACGGCGCCGACGTCGGGATCGGCTTCGACGGCGACGCCGACCGGGTCGGCACCGTCGATGAGAACGGCGACTTCGTCTTCGCCGACAAGATGCTCGCGCTCCTCGCGCGAGAGATCCTCGCGAAGGGTCCGGCCGAGATCATCTTCGACGTCAAGTGCTCGCAGGCGCTGGCCGAGGACATCGAGGCGCACGGCGGGAAGCCGACCATGTGGAAGACGGGGCACTCGCTTCTCAAGGAGAAGATCCGCGAGACCGGGGCGCCGATCGGTGGCGAGATGAGCGGGCACATGGTCATCGCCGACGACTTCCACATCTCCGACGACGCCATCTACGCGGCGTGCCGCATCCTCCAGATGCTCTCCCGGACCGACGAGACGCTCTCGTCGATGGTCAAGACGATCCCGTACTACTACGCGACACCGGAGATCCGCGGTGAGACCAAGGACGACGCGACGAAGTTCGCCATGGTCGAAAAGGCGGTCGAGTACTTCAAGGCCAACCACGACGTCATCGACGTCGACGGCGTTCGAATCCTCTTTGGCGACGGGTGGGGCCTGGTGCGTGCTTCGAACACGCAGCCGGTCATCGTGATGCGCTTCGAGGCGAGAACCGAGGAGCGGCTCGCCGAGATCCAGGAGCTTGTGACCAGTAAGTTGCGTGAATACGGTGAGATAGAGCTCTAGACAGCGTCCCGTGGGTCGGCTGTCGCGGGTTGAACAGACATTCAGCCTGGTGCGTCGGCACGTCGGTCCGGGCGGCGAAACGGCCCGTGAATGAGAGCCAAACCGCTGTGAATAGACCAGAAAGCCCCCCGTCTAAGGATGCTGCGAGGGAACATGCCTGAGCGCGATCCCAGGGAAATCGACCTCGAGAAGGTCCGTGCCAGTCAGGCCGGTGACCGCGAGGCGTTCGACTTCCTCATCGAGAAGTACAAGGATGTCGTCTACGCCGTCGCCTACCGGTTCGCGCGGGACCAGGACCTTGCGATGGACCTGGCGCAGGACACGTTCATCCGGGCCTACAAGGGCATCAAGAGCTTCAAGGGGCGTTCGAGTTTCTCCACGTGGCTCTACCGGATCGCGATGAACACCTGCATCGACTACACGCGCAAACACTCGCGCTCGGTGGCGTCGCAGGCTGTTCCCGAAGAGGTTGCCGAATACGCCGATAGCGAGCCGATCACCAGGAAGCCGGGACGGGGACCGGCGAAGCAGGTCCTCACCGGCGAGCTCGGAGAGCAGATCCAGCGGGCGATCGAAGCGCTGCCGGACTACCACAGATCGGTCTTCGTGCTCTATGAGATCGAAGGGATGTCGTACAAGGAGATCGCGGACGTCGTCGGGTGCTCCATCGGAACCGTGATGTCGCGACTCCACTACGCGCGGAAGAAGCTGAGAACGATGCTCGAGCCGTACGTCGAGAGCGGCCGCCTGGTTGAGGCGGCGGATGGAGAGAACGGGAAGAACTGACAGCTATGAGCAGAGTCTGCAGTACAGAGAAGTACCTCACGGCCTACGCCGACGGCGAGCTTTCGCCCCGCCAGCGCAGGAAGGTCGAGCAGCACATCAGACGCTGCGAGGCCTGTGCACGCGAGCTTGACTCGATTCGGTCCTTTGATAGAATCCTCGAGGATGCTCCTGTGGCTCCGCCCGTTCCCGCGGAGAAGTGGGAGAGGTTCGAGAGGCTTCTCTCGCAGGAGATGGACAGGATCGATCGCAAGGCGAGTCGCCCGGCGCGCGTGCGCGAGGCGAAGCCGGTCTTCGGCGACCTCAGACGGCGCGCCATCGCCTTCGCCGGCGTTGGCGTCGCAGCGGCGCTTGGACTGGTCGCATTCTGGCCGACGGCCATCGCCCCGATCGGGCTCTCCGCGAGCAACGGATGTATCGTCGAGAGCCTCGAGACGCACGCCTCCGGCTACACGCCGATGGCGTTCACCTCCAACGACCCCGAGATGACGGTCATCTGGGTGTTCTCGGAGGAGGTCGAGGGCGGCGGACGGGCGGACGCCCCCAGCGCGCTCTAGTCGCGGGGTCGAGTCCGCTGACGCCGAAGCCTTCCAGGACCGACGCCGCACGGCGTTGCGGTCCGGGGGATCTATGAGACTGACTGGTACGACGTGTGTCTTCATCGCAGCGCTCGTGGCGCTCTGCGTGCCGACGATCGCGGCCGGAGACGAGGTGATCATCCAAGTGACCTCCATCGCGGCCGCGTCGCTGTCTGACGACCAGCTGGCGGGAGGCGATGCCCGTGTCGATGAGGAGCTCTCGGGCTATGCGCAGAAGCTCCGGGCGCTCTTCGCGTACAACCGGTACGCGTTCCTCGGCGATGTGCGCACACGGGCCGACTTCGGGACCACGGCGCGTCTTCAGCTTCCCGAGCACTTCGCCATGGAGGTGGAGCCGACCCGTTTCGAGCCCGACGGCTCGGGCCGGATCGAGATGATGGTCACGCTCATCCGCGACGTGCGGACCGACGGCGGCGGGGGAGAGCGTGGAAGACCTCGCGATGAGATCGTCCTGCGAACGAAGATCCGGCTGGAGAATGGCGGGACCGTGCTCCTCGGCGGACCCCCGATCAGTGACGGCGTCCTGATCCTGGCGCTCTCTGCACGACGATAGCCGGCTCGCTCGCGAGCCGTGATGGACACCGGGGCTCTCCGGTAGAAGGACCGAGAGGCTGTCGCGAAAGCGGCAGCCTCTCAGCGTTCGGGGCCCGTTCCCGGGGTTCGTGAATAGCCATTCCGGCGGCGCGTCTAAGGCTCTCGCAGGCGGGACGGCCCCCCCACGCAGCGCGAACGAGGAGGTGGGCCACCGCGAGAGAGGGAGGTGATCCCTGTGATGCGAATGAGAAGAGTGGAACGAGCGATGCGATCGACACGCGCTGCCCGTCGGGAGGACGACACCGTCACCGCGCGCGTCGCCGTAAACGACAGCGCGCGGCGTCACGCGCGCGCGACGCTCTGGTGGGCCGCGGCGATCGCCATCGTCGCGTTGCTCGCGTTCGTGGCGACGTCGCATGCGGCCGCGGTCGCTCGCGAGGGGGCGGTGCCGGCGGAGACGGACGGGCCGAACGAGCCGAGGCCTGTCGAGGAGTCCGAGGTCTCCGAGCGCATCGTCGTCGACCCCCACGAGCCCTGGGACGACTGGGGTGACTGGGGCGACATCGACGAGCACTTCTACCACTACCGACCCGGCGGTCTGAGGATCGACACGTGGGTCGATCGCGGCGAGTGGGCCACCTACGAGCCCGGCGACCGGGTGTGGGTCTACTTCCGCGTCAACCGGCCGTGCTACGTGACGATCCTCGACTACACGACCGACGGGCGTGTCGAGACCATCTACCCGAACCGCTGGTCCGGTTCATCCAAAGTCTACCCGGGCCGCACCTATCGCGTGCCCGACGACCGACGGTTCTCACTTCGAATCGCTGGGCCGGGTGGCATCGAGACGCTGGTGGCCTGCGCCCACGAGCTTCCCTGGCCCAGCGTACCAGGCGGTTGGTGGGTCCCGCCGTATCACATGTGGCTCGAGCCGCACGGCCGCGTGGTTCCCGGCGGCCATTCGAGTGGTCGGGTCGTTCCGGGTGGACGCCCGAGCGGCCAGGTCGTGCCTGGCGGGAGGCCGAGCGGTCGCGTCGTCGTCGAGGGCGGACGGTCTCGCGACCGGTACCCGTGGTGGGGCCGCCCCCGCGGTCGAGTCGTAGTCGGACGCGACTGGTGGCCGGTGCCCGACCGGTGGCACGGTTCGCCCGAGCGATGGGCCTACGACTCTGTGAGCTTCCGTGTCGTCGACGACTACGACGCGTGGGGATACGACTGGTGGCACGGCGGCGACTGGGACGACGATGGCTGGGACCATGACGACTGGGACGATGATGACTGGAACGGCGGCTGGCACGGCTACGGCCGCCCGCTGATGCACGAGCGGTTCAGGATGAGCGATCCGAGGGACTCGATGCACGAGACCTTCCGCTACGACGATGAGAAGGTCCACGTGAAGATCGACTGCATCGCGGACCGCAAGGACGATCCCACCGAGATCATCGGCCGCGTCGGCTGGTTCGGCGGGTGGGGAGATGACCTGATCTTCCACATCGACGCGAGCGGACGGCAGGGTGTCGTGCCGCGCCGCGGAGACGTGTACGCGGCCTTCACGGGTCCGATCCGTGTCGAGGTGGAGGTGGTCGATGTGCGGATGGTCCGTGTGAGACCGTGGCAGCTTCCTCGGATCGAGTGGATCAAGTTCGATGTCAAGGCGTACGGAGCACGGTAGCGTCCCGACCTTGCGCGGCGGGAGGGGACCGACGAGGAGCCCGAGACGGATCGGGTTCAGGGAGGAGGTCCTGTGATGGAATCGAGACGAATGCATTCGACACGACACAACGCTCGATGGATCGGTCTTGCGGTGCTACTGGCGGTCCCGCTCCTGCTCTCCGGGTGCATCGTGTGCCCGTGGTGCTGGGATTGCGATGATCGTCCGCCCCGCATGGCGATGGTCTACGTCACCGTGAGCGACTACTACAGCGGCGCGCCGGTCGCGTTCGCGGAGGCAGACCTCTACGAAGAGGACTGGTGGGACTGGGACTATGTAGGCACGTGGCCCGTGAACCCGTACGGTCGTACGACCCTCTACGGCGGGTATCTCTTCGATGACGGAGACGGTGGACCGGAGAACAAGGATTTCAAAGTCGTCGTGTACGCGTCGGGGTACGAGTCGTTGAGCTATCGGCTGGAGCTGGACTTCCACCGCCCGACCGAGACGCTGCATTTCTACCTGATGCCGTACTACGCGCGGGACGGTGAAGGGCCCGCAGTGATCAGTGTGGAGGAACTCAAGGAAGACGGTCCGAAGGGACCGAGAGTTCTCGTTGGTGAGCCGCGGGAGAGCCTTCCAGAGTGACAGGCTAATCCCCCTGCGCAAGTCCGGACAGGAGACGGGTAAACTCCTCCGCCCGCTCAGCCCAACTGTTCGGCAGCGCGATCCTCTCGCGGAGCGATCGGCGGCGTTCATCGTCGCCGATCGCGCTATGTACGGCCGCGGCAAACTCGGCGGGCGTCGACGCGACCCGGATGGCATCCTCGTGCCGCCGGACGTCGTCAGAGAACGGCGTTGTGACGATGTCCATGTCCATGGCCGCGTACATGTAGAGCTTGTTCGGGTTGATGCCCTCGGTTCTCGGCGTCAGAACGAACGGCGCGATGCCGACGTCGGCATGTGACATCAGTGCCGGAAGCCTGGCGTAGTCGACGCGCCCCGTGACGAACAGCGTCTTCGGGAACGCCTTGAGAAGCGTCTGCATGGCCGGGCGGACCGCCTCGAAGATCCTCCCGACCATCACAAGACCTGTTCCCTCGGTGTCCGATGTCAGCATCTCGAGCGTTCGCCTGAGCACGCCGAGGTCGAGCCGGTCGTCGACTGACCCCACGTACATCACCAGCTTCGGGCAGTCCGCGGCAGGTCCTTCCGAGAGCTCCGCGGGACGCTCGACGTCGATGCGCCCCCCGAACGTTTCGAGGTCCACCCCGTTGCCGATGACCACGCCGCGCCCGGCTTCCTTCCTGAGCGACTCGGAAGAGGCGACAACCTCGGTCGCGTCCGCGACGAGCTTCCGGAACATCCGTACAGCCTCATCCCGTGCGTCGGGATAGAACTGCGGGTGGAGATCGTTGAGGTCGTAGACGACCGGAATCCCGAGTGCACGAATGCGGGCCACGAGCGGCGCCGCCCAGAGATAAGAGCACACGACGACATCGGGGGAGGATTGCGTGATGTGTCTCATCACGCTTGCCCCTCCGGTCGCGCCGAGCACGCGGGTGAGCGCGCGGAGCGGGGCGTGCGTCGAGTCCGGTTTCGGGAGGAACACGGATGCGTACGTCAGCCGCGCGGGAACGCGGTCACTCCTCGGGCGGAAGCTGTTCTCGCCCGGTGCGAGGTTCACGGGGGAGAGGAAGAGGACGTCCCAGTCGGGCGGGAAGCGACGGACCATCTGGTGCTTCCGCGACACCTGGGAGAGCCACTGAATCTCAGAGACATAGAGGACTCTCATGAGGCGTAGTCTATCGCCGGTCGTCCGCGTGCGCAAGCGCACGTTCCCGGAGGTGTTGCCGCTTCGCCCGCGACGGGTGTAGACTCCGGCTGCGGAGTCGGCACATGGCAGGCGCAGAACGGAGGGGCACATGGAGATCGCATCGGTCCGCATCGAGTTCCCCGAGGACTCCAACATCATCGTCGGACAGAGCCACTTCATCAAGACGGTCGAGGACCTCTACGAGGCAATGATCGGGTCGGCGCCCGGAGCCCGGTTCGGGGTCGCCTTCTCCGAGGCGTCGGGCCCGTGTCTCATCAGACACGACGGCAACGACGGCGAACTCGAGGACGCGGCGGTCGCGATCATGACGCGGATCGGCGCCGGGCACACGTTCGCGATCGTCATGAAAGAGTGCTTCCCGATCAATGTCCTGGGTGCCGTCAAGGCCTGCCAGGAGGTCTGCCGGATCTACTGTGCCACCGCCAACCCGGTCGAGGTCATCGTGGCGGAATCGCCCCAAGGCAGGGGCGTTCTCGGCGTCATCGACGGCTCCGGACCCGCCGGAGTCGAGGGTGATGAGGGCCGGGCTTCCCGCATCGAGTTCCTCCGGAAGATCGGATACAAGCGCTGAGAGTCGTCACGTCTCCGGGTCCGACATCAGCAGGAGCACGCATGCGAAGAGGCGGCGCCATCACGGCGCCGCCTCTTCGTTCTCTCGTCTCCGTCCGCCCGGTGGCGGTGAGTTCGCTACTGGAAGTAGTCGCGGATGAGTCGCTTCGCGTCACCCTCCATCTCGCGCGGGATCATGACCATCGTATCCGCGTCGGGAGCGGAGTCGGTGAACAGCTCGTCGCTGAGGAAGCAGGGAATGCCGCTGTCTTCGAGGAGTTCGCGCAGTTGTCCAACGCGCGCATCGTCGGGCGTTGTCTCGATGACGACAAGACCGTCCGACGGGAGATTGCTGTCATCGACATCTGGCGCTTCGACCTCGCTCGCTTCCTTCTCCATGAGCGGGACGTCGCAATTGGGACAGAGCTCAAGGTCCTCGTTCTCAAACTCCGTTTCGCATTCCGGACAGACGCGCAACTCTGAGTCCCTCCACGATGTGTTGCCCGGTCGGTTCCTGTTTGACGACTATCGATAGTAGCAATGCCGCATGGGGAGTCAAACACAAACTTGCGGGGCGCGCAATTCGGAAGTCGCCCGCATGATTCGAGCCGGGTGTGGTCGCGCCGTGACGACGCCACGAATCGTGAGCTGCTCCGCCGAGGAGCTGGTGGACCGTCGGTCTCCGCTCTCGCGTCGCGACGAGACACAGTTCGGAAGGTCATCGCTCTTCCTCGCGGGAGTTCAGGACAAGGCGTCCGTCAACGGTCGTCGGCGGTCGCTTCGGTGGGCGGAGAGACAGACGCCGCACCGCGGGGCGGCGGGTTCGCGATGACGCCGATGCGGGTGCTGCCGGCGGTGGCCCGCTGGCGTTGTTGACAGGGCTGACGGTCGGAGGCTAGCATCGCGGATGACCAGAGGGCGGGAGCTGGAGTCTGCGACTCGGCGTTCGGCGGCGATGTCGGAACAGGGGGGCAGCAATGCATGGAAACTCAAGCAGGATCGTATGTTGGCTTGCCATCGGAGCCATGCTGGCCGCGGCCGCATCGACGGCCGGGGCCGCCTACCGGCTTGTGATCCTCAGCGACCGCACAGGCGGGCACCAAGAGGGTGTCTATCCATCCATCATCGAGGAGATCAACCTGCTCCGGCCCGACATCGTAGTAACCGTTGGAGACCAGATCGAGGGATACGGAGACGACATGGAGGCGATGTCCGCCGAGTGGGATACGCTCCTCGCGATGCTCGACGTCATCGAGGCGCCGCTCTACCTGACGGCGGGGAACCACGACATCTGGAGCGCCGAGAGCGAGACGCTCTACCGGGAGCGGACCGGGTTCGATCCCTACTACTCGTTCGACCACGAGGGGACGCACTTCGTCGTGCTCGACAACAGCCGCTACGAGGCCTGGGATCAGATCGACGATGACCAGCTCGACTGGCTGCTCACCGACCTGCAGGAGTACGACCTCGACGATCAGATCTTCGTCTTCTACCACAAGCCGTTGTGGCTCAAGACGACAGTGTCCGGGACAAGCGACCCGGTCCACGACCTGCTCGTCCAGCACGGTGTGGACGCCGTGTTCACCGGTCACTTCCATCACTACTTCCACGGCGTCTACGACGGCATTCCCTACACGAGCATCGGCAGCTCGGGTGGCCACATGTACCGCGCCGAGACGGAACCCGTCGCGCGCGGCGAGTTCTTCCAGTTCGCGTGGGTGACCGTCGACGAGCGTGCGTTCGACCTCGCCGTGATCGACGCCGGGAGCGTCTATCCGATCGGCTTCCACACCGTGGACGACGAGCGGGAGATCGTCGCGATCGAGTCCGAGTACGTTGACGTCAGCCCGCTTCGCGTATCTGAGGAAGCGGCGGCACCGGCTGAGGTCGTCGTGTCCGTCGAGAACAACGCGCCGGTGGCCATCGACGATGCCATCCGGTGGACCATTCCCGACGGCTGGGTTGTCGAGCCTGCCGAGACTCCGGTCGTGATCGAACCCGGAGCGGTGGGGGAGTGGGCCTTCAGCATCGAGCCGCCTGAGGCCGTCTTCCCGGCGCCGACGTTCTCGTTGACCTATCCGATGACCAACGGGATGGAGGTCGAGACCGACATCCAGCTTCGCGTGATGCGGTCGTCCTCTGCACACGCATTCTGCACCAGGCCGGACGTCGACGGCGTTCTGGCGGAGCCGTGCTGGCTCGAGACCTCGCCCGTGACGAAGCTCTATCCAGCCTACGATGATTCCGACATCGACGGCGGTACGGAGTTCCGCTTCGGGTTCGACGACACGCACTTCTACGTCTCCGCCGTCTGCTTCGAGCCGGTGGTCGGCGAGATCGCGGCGACGAACGACGAGCGGGACAGCGCGGTCTACCGTGACGACTGCGTTGGGTTTTTCATCCAGCCGCTGCTTGACGAGATGGTGGTCTACCAGATCTACGGCAACCCGCTGGGCGCCGTCTTCGACCAGCGCATCAGCTTCGACGATGGCATGATCTACACGACCGACGTGACGTGGGACGGGGAGTACGAGGCAGCGTCGAAGGTGTACGAGGATCGCTGGGTCTTCGAGGCCGCCATTCCTCTCTCCGAGTTCGGCGTCGTCTTCGGTGAGGATGACGTCTGGCGTGTCAACTTCCGACGGAAGCAGCAGAGAACCCGCGGAGTCGAGGACTGGCAGATCCCGATCGACTACAACCCGAACACGTTCGGGGAACTCCTTCTCAAGTAGCGGGATCGGTCAGGGTGCTGCCCGGCTCGGATGGACGGCGCGGGCCGTCCGGGGAAGAACGACCGTGCCCGACGAGTACGATCTGATCATCATTGGCGCCGGGCCGGCCGGGAGTTCGTGCGCGGAGGCCGCGGCAGCGAGCGGCCTCCGCGTGCGCGTCTTCGAGCGGGCACGTTTCCCGAGGACGAAGCCGTGTGCGGCCGGACTGACATCGCACGCGCTCGAGCTCCTGGGGGACCGGGCAGAGGGCGTCATCCATCGCCGCATCGATACGGTTGAGATGCGCCTGACGCCACGGGTGCGCGGGACGTGGCACGGGACGCACACGGTCGTGGCGACGACGACACGCCGCGAACTCGACCCGCTTCTCGCGAAACGGGCGAGCGAGGCGGGTGCTACCGTCGACTTCGGCCGGTGTGTGACCGGAATCGGGACGGCGCGCGCGGGCGTCGTGGTGACCAGCCGAGATGAGAGGTTCACCGCGCCCTTCGCGGTGCTCGCCGAGGGTGCGAAGGGTGTGCTCCGGTCCCGGCTCGGGATGCCGCCGCTCGAACTCGGGGGCGCAGCGTACGTTCGTCTCTACCCCGCCTGGGGCGGTGGCACGGACAGCGACATCGGTGGGCTCGGCGGCGCGATCGTTCTCGACGCACGTGCCAGACGGTGCGGGTACGGATGGGTCTTCCCGAAGCGGGACCACGTGAACGTCGGCGTATGCGGTCGGGAGCGCCCCGGTCCCGACTACCTTCGCGACCTCACGTCGCTGGTCGCGTCGCTCGGACTGACGTCCTGGAGGCGCGAGGGGCCGTTCGCCGGGTTCGTGCCGCGAGCGTCGCATCCGGAGGATCACGCGCACTCCCGCGTTCTCGCCGTCGGTGATGCGGCTGGTCTCGCCGACCCAGTGACCGGCGAGGGGATCGGGCACGCCGTCGAGAGCGGGAGGATCGCTGCAGCGACGGTTGCGGAGGCTCTGAGCGCGTCGAGGGCGGCCATGGCGGGCGGCGCGTGCCGCGAAGTCGAGGCCGATGGCACGGCCGACGCCGGAGGCGCGACCGACGTCGCCGGCCGCTACCGCGCGCGCATCGCCCGCGAGGTGATGCCGAGGCTCACGCTTCTCGGTCCGATCGGAAGACGGCTCCACGCTGTCGGCCCGGGTCTCATCGGGGCTCTGCTCACGGTCCGACCACTGGCCTCTGCGGTTGAGCGGTGGGTCCCCACGAGCGGGTACACGGCGGGTGGACGGTTGACCATCGAGACCGGACGGCGATAGCTCCATCTGCAGGGCAGAGTGCAGGTTAGGGCTCGACCGCGGGCCCGTTTCTCCGGATCGCCAGACCATCGCCGCGATACGTGTGAACGCTCCCTCATTGCTTCCCTCCGTAATCTGTGCTATTATAGGAAGTTAGAGCAAGCGAACGATACGCCGCACTACTCCAGCACAAGGAGAGGGAGAACATGGCGCGTGTCCTGTCCATCTGCCTCGCTGCGGTCCTTCTGATGACCGCGCTCCCGGTTTCGGCCGCCGGCCCCGACGGGCCGTACGTCCAGGCCCGGGTCCAGTTCCGTGACGCCGCCGAGGGCGAGCGGTTCCTGAGCCTCGACGGGCTCGACATCATGACCGTGAAGCCCGGTATCGGTGTCACGCTCGTCACCGACTACGATCAGATCGAGGAACTCCGGTCACTCGGTTTCGATGTCACGGTCGAACTCGATGACATGGAGAGCTTCTACGCCTCGCGGAACACGACGCGGGGCTACGGCGACTTCTATACATTCGACGAGGTCGAGAGCTTCATCGCGAACCTCTACGCGAACTACCCGAACATCATGAGCGACCCGATCAGCATCGGGACGTCGCACGAGGGGCGTACGATCTGGGCGTTCAAGATCTCGGACAATCCCGAGATCGATGAGCTCGAGCCCGAGGTTCTGTTCGACGCGCTCCACCACGCGCGCGAGCCGATCGGGATCAACGCCGTCTTCCTCTACCTCGACTGGCTGACCCAGAACTACGGGACCGATCCGGAAGCGACCTTCCTCGTCGACAACCGCGAGATCTGGTTCATCCCGTGCGTCAACCCCGACGGCTACGTGTACAACGAGCAGATCGAGCCGAACGGCGGTGGCATGTGGCGCAAGAACCGGCGCAATAACGCCGGGAGCAGCTGCTACGGCGTGGACCTGAACCGCAACTACGACGCCGAGTGGGGGACGACGGGCATCTCGTTCGACCCCTGTAACGATGTCTACTGCGGTACCGCACCATTCTCGGAGCCTGAGACCGCCGCGTACCGCGACTTCGTGCTCGCGCACGATTTCGTCACGAACATCACGTTCCACTCGGTCGTCGGAGCCGTTCTGGTGCCGTACGGGTACGGCCAGAACACCTTCCCGCCCGAGCCCTACAACACCATGTTCCACGACATCGCCGACATGATCGCGATGGATAACGGCTACGAGGTCGGGTCGTGCTGGGAGGTTCTCAACTACATGGCCTCGGGGTCGACGGCCGACTGGCTGTATGCCACGCAGGACGTGTGGTCGGTCACGGTCGAGGTCAGCGGGAGCGGCTTCTGGCCGCAGCAGAGCGAGATCGCGGGGCTGGCGGCTGAGAACCTCTGGGGACAGAAGTACATGAGCCGTATCGCCGGCGCGTACCTCGGTCTCGAGGCGACACAACTCTCGGGCGGCAACGGCGACCAGGAGCCGGACGCCGGTGAGACGCTCACCATGGTCATCGACGTGGCGAACCAGGGCATCCTCGCGGACGCGGACAACGTCCGTGCGACGCTCGCGACCGACGATCCGTACGTCGATCTTCACGACGCGTACACGACGTTCGGTACGCTGACGGCCGGGTCGACCGCTCAGAACGCCTTTGACCCGTTCTCGTTCTCGGTCGACGCCGGGACGCCGGACGGTCATGGGCTTGCTATGACCATCATCATCGAGGGCGACGGGCTCTACATGGAAGAGGAGCTCTCGTGGATGGTCGGCGAGCCGACGGTCGTCTTCTTCGACGACATGGAGGGCGGCACCGGCAACTGGGTTGAGAACGACGGGTACTGGGGCCTGACCACGTCGGCCTCGCACTCACCGTCGAACTCATACACCGACAGCCCGAGCGGCAGCTACGGCAACTACCGCAACACCTGGATCGAGCTCGCGACGCCGATCGACTTCTCGGCGGCCGCCGCGGCGGACCTGACGTTCTGGCACCGCTACGCGACCGAAGAGGACTACGACTTCTGCTACGTCGAGGTCTCGGATGACAACGGCGCGACGTGGAACCAGGTCGGTCCGAAGTACCACGGCAACAGCTACGGGTTCCAGGAGGTCACGCTTCCGCTCAACGATTACGTCGGGACGGCCGGCTTCAAGGTCCGATTCCGCTTCACATCGGACACGTACGTGACCGAGGACGGCTGGTACGTCGACGACGTGACCATCAGCGGGCCTCCGACCGGGAACGTCAAGCCGACGGCACCGGTCCTCAACGACCCGCCCGACGGCGGCACCGTGTCGGTGTCATCGCCGATCCTCACGGTCGACAACTCGACCGACGCGGATCCGGGCGACGTTCTGACATACGGGTTTCGGGTCTACGACGACGAGTACTGCACGAACCTCGTGGCGTCGATCTCGGGTGTGACCGAGGGGAGCGGGACGACCTCGTGGACCGTGGGCGCGACGCTCGCGGACGGCACCTACCACTGGCGGGCGTACGCCGACGACGGCACGGAGCGCGGACAGCTGATGGAGACCGCCTCGTTCGTCGTCGAGAGCACGGGTGTCGACGAGACCGTCGGCCGCCTCGCGCTCTACCCGGCGAGCCCGAACCCGTTCGCGGGGACGGCGAGGATCTCGTTCGCGATGCCGACGCAGGCGGACGCCGAGCTCTCCGTCTACAGCGTTGACGGTCGTCTCGTCCGCACGCTCGTCTCCGGTCCCGCCGGGCCGGGCCAGGTCGACCTCACGTGGGACGGTCTGGACAACAGCGGACGCCGGGTCGGCAACGGTCTCTACTTCATGCGCCTGAGCGCGATCGGCGAGACGCGCCACGGCAAGCTCGTGGTTCTGCGCTAGAACCAGCGGGCTCGTCCGGGGTCGAGGGGCCCCGCGCCGCGCCCGGTACAGCACGATGACACGGAAGGGCCGGTCCTGGGTGACCGGCCCTTCTTTTTTGTTGCCCGTTGTCAAGGTCGTGCAGGCCGCAACGCCGCATTGTGACGCGGTCCCGGGGAATGTGCCTCGATGAGCCCGCCCGGCGAGATGGCCCACCCCGCAGGCCTTTTCCGGGCACTCGCTGGTACGTCCCTTGCAACACTCTGGAGCTGGAATGTCCATCCAGGCTCCACGACCGGCTCTGACGAGGGGGATCGATGCCCACAGCGAACGCTCGGAAGACTCTCATCGCGTGCCTCGCGCTCGCCGCAGCGCTGGCGTGCGTCTCCTGCTCCACCACGACCGGTCCCTCCGACGCGGATCCTCCGTCGCCCGGGATCGCGACGCGAACCGTCTCGGGCGAGATCGCGCTTCCCGAAGGGTCGCCGCACGATGCGAGCGCGCTGAGGGTGTTGTCGCTCGCCGACAGCGAGACGGTCGCATCCGACAGTTCGTTCGATCTGCTCGTGCCGGATACCGACACGAAGCAGGTCGTGGCGGTCGTGACATCGACCGGCGATCTCGTTCTTCTCGGCGTGGTCGGGCGATCGGCGTCGTCCGACATCGTCGTAGACGCCGCGTCGACTGCGGAGACGCTCGTTCGCATGAACCCGTTTACCACGATGTTCACCGAGGGAGACCGCTCCGTCGTCGCCGAGGCGGCCGAGCTCAAGGCCGGATGGACGTCGCTCATCGAGACGATCGAGGACGCGGTCACGACCGGCGCCGGGACGCTCTCCGGCACGCCGCTCGTCACAGCGTCACAGCTGTCGTCCGAACTCGTGATCGACGCGCTTGATGACGAACCCCTGGGGCCGTCGCAACTGATGGACCCGTGGCTCGAGGACGTCGACGGCGACAGCGTCACCTGGGTGAATCCGGACCCCGTGTGTTACTCGGCGGTCTTCCGGTCGATGACCAGTGTCGACTCGGTGATCGTTGCTGTAGGCGTGGACCGCGGTCGCGTCCGGGTGACGCCCGGTTGGCCGCCGACTGTTCACGTCACGGCGGGAACGCGTACGCACATCGACATCGGCGACGGCACCTACCGGACGCGTCTCGTCGCATCCAGCTTCCGCAGCTACGACGATTCGACGCCGGAAGGCCTCGCGACGGTCCAGAACGCCGGCCGGGCGGTGACCGAGGTCGTCGCACTCGTATCGGGGACCGTTGCTGTCCGCGACGGGGCCGGTCTCGATCTGGTCGGAAGGGGACCGGAGACGTTGGGCGGGGCCGTCAGCGCTCACGACGCGCACCGGATGGTCCGCGAGGTCGCGTCGCTCGTCGATGACGAGTGCGACCAGGTGTCGGAGTGGATCTGGGGAGAGACGAACAGCGACTGCGCGGACTTCCTGAGCACACTCTGCCCCGTGCTCTCGGAGATTGCGTTCGCGACCGGGATCATCGCGGATGGGGAGTCCCGCGTCCCGTTCTTCGCGCGCCTCGTCTCGAGCGAACCGACGAGCGAGATCTCGATCAGTCAGCTCGACGGCGTTATGACGCAGGTCGGATCGCAGCTGCCCCCGAGCGCGGCGTTCTCCGTGAACCACGCGTTTGTGGCGCCCGGGGAGTCGGTGACGTTCGACGCGAGCGGCGTGACCGACCCCGACGACGCGACGCATCTGCTGGCGGTCCGCTGGGACTGGCAGAACGACGGCGTGTGGGATACAGCGTGGTCCACCGGCAAGACGGCGACGCGCACGTATCCGGATGCCGGATCGTACGACGTTGTCATGCAGGTGCGTGACCCGCACCTGCTCAACGACAGCGTGATCCACTCGGTGACTGTGGGCGGATGCGAGGAGACCGCGGTGCATGTCATCGTCGTCCGCGACGCGATCCCGTGGTCGCCCGACATCCCGGCCGTCCTGGATCTGATGCTCGAGGTGATGGGGTTCGATGAGGGGGAGGGGCCGAACCGGTACGAGGTCATCACCGCTGAGGAACTCGGTGTGATCGATCTGACCCCGGGCGAGGATCTCGTCATCATCCAGAACGATCAGCCGCAGACGTTCTACAACGACTATGCGGCGAACCAGGTCAGGGTGCAGCAGTTCGTCGAGCAGGGCGGCACGATCTTCTGGGAGGCGTGCGACCGCGGTTGGCAGGGCGGTTCGATCGCCAACGCCGGGATCGTGCTCCCGGGCAACGTCACGCTCACGCCGTACGAGACCTGGTACAACTACGTTGACATCTCCGGAGCGCCGCTTGTCGAGGGGCTGCCGGAGTTCCTGTACGGCCAGTATGCGAGTCATGAGAGCATCGGATCGCTTCCCGACGGCGCCGTCGTCTACATCACGAACGACGCCGGCGGGGCGACGCTCGTCGAGTACGGCGTCGGTGATGGCTGGGTGCTCTTGAGCACGCAGCCTCTGGAGTGGAACTTCTACAACAACTGGTCCGGCGGCCAGGTCATGCCCAACGTCGTCGGCCATGTGCTGGGTCTGCCGCTCGTTCACGACTTCGGCGACATCGTCAAGCCGTCGCGCCGCGGGCGACCGGACGATTTCGGCGGGGGCTCGGGTCTGACCAGCGGGATGCACTAGCCTGGACGGCGATTCCACTCCTTTGGTTCGCCGCGCTGCGTCCCCTGATCGGCCCACCCCGCCGCATCCTCAGGCGCCGCTCGGACGGAACACCGTCTGAGCGGCGCCTCAGCCATTGGTACGGCCCCTGCGTCTGCCCGTCCGATCTCTGCCCTGCTCCCGAACTCGCGTCGCGCCCGTCGGGCACACAAATGAATGCCCCTCGGAAAGTTCTTGCATCGGCATTCATATTTGACTACGATGAGCTTCGATGGCCCGGAGCATGGGCCGTCGCTGGTGAATCGAGTATCAGTCGGGTACGAACCTTCGCAACCTCACGGACAGGTCCCTGCACGGGGACCGGAGAGGGAGCAGTGAGATGGCACGAAAGCGAGTCGGCAACAAGCGCGAGAAGATCATCAACGCGGCCGCGAAGTTCTTCGGAGAGAAGGGCTACCACAATACCACGACGTCCGAGATCGCGGAGGCGGCGGGGGTGGCAGCCGGGACGATCTACATCTACTTCACGAGCAAGGAAGAGCTCATCGTCGCGGTGTTCGAGGAGTTCCTCGGCAAGCACATGGAGCGGCTCAAGGCAGGCGTCGAGTCGGTCGACGGCCCGATCGCCAGAATCCGCAGGCTGATGACCCTCGGGCTTGAGCTGATGGAGAGCAACCCCGAGAGCGCGAAGATCTTCCTCTCGCAGCTTCGCCAGAGCACGACCATGATCAAGACGGTCGCGAAGCGCAGCAGCAGGGCCTACAAGGACATCATCGAGACTGTGCTGACAGACGGCATGGCGAAGGGCGTCTTCCGCCAGATGGACACCGAGCACGTCGCGAGTATGCTCTTCGGCACGTACCAGCAGACGGTTCTCGATTGGGTCGCGAGCGACTGCTCGTATCCGCTCGGCGAGAAGGCCAACGAGCTGTCCAACTTCGTGCTCGTCGGTCTGGCGTGTGAGGTTCCGAAGGACGATGCCTAGAGCACCTGTCCCGGTGGCGCGGCACAGCCGCCGTTGATTGGGGGGACAAGCGCAGCAGATAGGATCGCCGTCTCAGAGAACGCGTTCGGATGGCGGTTGGGTGGATGTGGAGAAGGGGCGCGGCTTCTCCGAGCGGCTTCGCATGTGAGGCACTGACATGCAGCCGGCGTTGGGATTCAATGACGCATTCAAGGCACACCTGCTCCGTCGACTGGGTTCGTGGGGGAGCAGGCGATCGGCGGACGACGTCAGGAAGCTCGTGACCTGGGCAGCCAGAGGGCTTCCTGATGGCGTCATCCGCGACAGAGTCCAGAGTTTCCGTCGCGCACTTGACTCCTCCCGCGCGGCGAACGACCTCGTTGATTCCTTCTTCCGCATCACACCGCTGGTCCGGCGACGTCTCATCGAGAATCTGCTCGTCAACTGGGGTGTCTCCGGAGCGGCGACGCGCTATCACATCATGGAGACCGAGGGCTGGATGCCGCCGAGCTTCGCGGTCATCAGCCCGACGATGCGCTGCAACCTCCGATGCGTTGGCTGCTACGCGTTCGACTACAGGCGCGACGGGGAACTCACGACCGCCGAGTTCGACGACGTCATCGAGCAATGCAAGGCGCTGGGGATCTACTTCTTCACGATCTCCGGCGGAGAACCGTTCGTGCGGGAGGACCTCCTCGACCTGATCGGGAAGCACAGCGATGCGTTCTTCCAGATCTATACGAACGGGACGCTCATCGATGACGCCGTCGCGGACCGACTCCTCGAGCTGGGCAACGCGATGCCGGCCATCAGTGTCGAGGGCTACGAGGCCGAGACGGACGCGCGGCGGGGGGCTGGAACGTACGCCCGGCTCACCTCGGCGATGGAGCGCCTCCGGGCCAGGAAGCTGCTGTTCGGGATCTCCTTCACCGCAACGCGCCGCAACCACGACATCATCACGGACGAGGCGTTCTACGATCACTACATAGATCGCGGCGCGCTCTTCGCGTGGATCTTCCAGTACATCCCGATCGGTCGTTCCCCCGACGTCGGGCTCACGCCGACGCCCGAGCAGAGAACGGAGCTTCGGCGCTTCGTTCACGCGCTGCATCGAAGCAAGCAGCTGTTCGTGGGGGACTTCTGGAACGACGGCGTCTACACCGGAGGGTGTATGGCGGGTGGGAGACTCTACTTCCACGTGACGTCGAACGGCGGCGTCGAGCCGTGCGTCTTCGCGCACTTCTCAGCAGGCAGCGTTCGAAAGACGCCGCTGCGTGAGATCCTTCAGTGTGACTTCTTCAAGGCGATCCGGTACGAGCAGCCGTACCGTGCCAACAGAAATCTGTACACGCCGTGCATGATCATCGACAACCCGGAGGTGCTTCGCCGGCTTGTCTCCGAGTACGGTGTGCGACCGAGCCACCCCGGCGCGGAGACGATCGTCACGCACCCCGAGATCGTCGCGCACCTCGATCAGTACTCGGAGGACATCAAGCGACTCGCCGACCCCGACTGGGAGCGCGACCACTGGCGCAATCCGAAGTCCGAGTGGTACCGGGGGGGCGGATACCGTCTCACCAGGCAGTGGGCGCACGAGCGTGCCGACCTCGTGGAGTGGATGGCCCGCCGCGAGATGATCAACCGAGGGGCGGAAGAACATCAGAAGCGTCCGGAAGAGCACCAAGAGCATTCAGAAGAGCACCAAGAGCATTCGGAAGAGCACGCGCACCTGTAGCTGCGGCGACCCTTCCGCCGCGGGCGCGCTAGTGTGAGAGGTCCGAGCGGATCTCGAGGTTCCGCATGATGTCACCGCGCGTCACGATGCCCACGAGACGCTCGTAGTCTACGACCGGCAGCCTCCCGAAACCGGATGCGGCGAGCTTCCGCATCGCCACCGGGAACCCATCATCAGAGCGCAGTGTGTTCGCGTCCGTCAGCGGCGTCATGATGTCGCCGACATGCGTCTCGGGCCATCGTTCCCTGGGAACGTGCTTCACGTCCTTGATGCTCACGAAGCCGAGCGCCCGCCCGGCCTCGACGACCGGATAGCAGATGAAGTGATGGTGCAGGAACTGCTCCTCGACAAGGACGTCCAGCGTGATGGCCGGAGGTACCGTCACGACCTCGCGGGTCATCGCGTCGCCCACGGTGGCTCCGCGAATCGCGCGTCGAAGAACGACCTGTCGGTAGCTCGCCTCCGCCGCCTGTCTGAGAAACAGCGCGATGAAGATCAACCAGAGCCCCGTGACGATCTGACGGGCGAACAGTATCGCGATGAGACCGACGAGGATCATCACACCGGCGAGAGCCTGTCCCGTCATGCTGGCGATGAAGGTCGCGCGCCTGATGTCTCCTGTCACACGCCAGATGATCGCCCGCAGCACGCGTCCGCCGTCCAGCGGCAACCCGGGGAGGAGGTTGAAGCCGAGCAGGAACGTGTTCGCGATCGCCAGATAGAGGAACGACAGCTGCGCCGCCGGCCGTCCTGAACGTATGCCTGCGAGCACGACGGCGCCCCAGAACCCAGCGGCGAGGACCGCGCTGACAGCCGGACCGGCCAGGGCCACCTTGAGCTCGGTCTTCGGGTCGCCGGGTTCGCGGTTGATCTCCGCGACGCCCCCGAAAAGGAAGAGCGTGATCTTCCTGACCGGGATGCCATGGAGCACCGCCACGATGCTGTGGGCGAGCTCGTGGACGAGCACCGACGCGAAGAAGAAGAACGCGGTGATGAGCCCGAGTGAGGCGTACTGGAGGAACGAGCGCCCGGGGAGGGCGCTCGGGAACCATCCCATGCTCAGGCTGCCCGCGATGAGCGCGACGATGAGGAACCAGCTGTAATCCGCCACGATGCGGATGCCCATCACCGAGAACAGGGGCAGCCCGCGGTGGCGCGCGAACCACGCGAGTCCTCGCGGAACTCCTTGTGTCTTCATGAGTTCCAGCATAGACGAGCGGCGTGGTGGGGGCAAGCGGGCCGCGTCGAGACCCCCTTGCAACCGGGGCGTCGTCCAGGAGTCAAACGAGAAGGAGGTTGGTTTCCTGAGTCCATCTTCGGAGCGAACTTGACCCGGCCTCTATGTTGTGATAATATGGATACTTGGAAGCAAATACACCGGTTCTCGCACTCTGAACGGAGGAAGACGATGCGCAGACTGACCGGTCTGTTCGTTGTCGTGCTCGCCTTGGTGCTGGCGGTCTCGGCAACGGCGAAGATGGAACTGGCAGAGATGACGACGCGCGGCGTGATCGAGAACGCCGTCCAGCGCGGCGACTTCGACGAGGCTCAGAAGTATCTCTACATGGCCTACGCCGTGTACGCGCCGGACAAGCTCCCGACCGACTTCCGCGGCGGCGTGATCGACAAGTGTGGCGTGCCGATGATCGAGGCGATCGAGGATGCGCTGCCGACGCTGCCCGAGGCGGTTGCGAACGAGATCCGTGGCTTGCGCGCCCGCCCGAACTGCTCGAACTATGTCGATACTGAGCACTTCCGCATTCACTACGACACGGCCGGGCAGCACGCGATCCTGTCGCAGGCCTATCTCGACGCGATTGTCGTGGCGGTCGAGAACGTGTGGGACCAGGAGATCGACGTGCTCGGGTTCCGTCCGCCGCCGAGTGACGGCAGCGACCCCGACGGTGGTGGTGGGAGCTCGCACTACGACTTCTACCTGCAGAACCTCTCCGGCGTCTACGGCTACTGCCAGCCCACGTACTATGCGCCCGGCGGACCCGCGAACGATGCGACGAGCTTCTGCGTCATCGACAACGACTACGCCGGCTTCGGCTACGCCGACCCGACCGACCCGATGAAGGTCACCGTGGCGCACGAGTTCTGTCACGGCCTCCAGGCGGCGCACGATGTCAACGAGGAGCTCTGGTACAAGGAGTGCACGTCGGTCTGGGCCGAGGAGATGGTCTACGACGAGGTCAACGACTACACGCAGTACTGCAACTCGTTCTTCACCACGCTGTGGCGCTCGCTCGAGTACGACGACAGCAACGTCCGTATCTACGGGTCGTTCGTCTGGAACATGTTCCTCAGCGAGTTCATCGATCCGAGCGTCGTGGTCGACAACTGGTGGCAGATGGAGGTCTCCAGCGAGTACACCGCCATGAACGCGGTACTGATGACCTACGGGACGAATCTCGAGGACGCCTTCCACGAGTTCAGCATCTGGAACTTCTTCACGAGTTCGCGCAACGACGGCGCCCACTACGAGGAGGCGGCGTTCCTTCCGGCTGCTTCGTTCCAGCGGACGTTCAGCATGTATCCGCTCGTCGATGTGGGTCCGTTCTCGGCAACGCGCCCGGACCACATGGGCACGAACTACATCAAGTTCAACAACCCCGGGAACGGGTGGACCGGGCTCCATGTCTCGTTCGACGGCCCGCCGCTCTACCAGCAGCCGTATTGGGCGGACATGGCCGTGCGTGAGGACCAGGTCGGCGTCGGCTACACGACGCATCTCGGTGAGGTCGAGCTCAATCCGTGGGGCAACGGTGACACGACGATCGAGGAGTGGGATCTGCAGGACTACGCCTGTCTGATCATCACGAACGGCTGTACGACGTCGGACGACATGGACTACCTCTTCAGCGCCGAGCAGGTCGAGACGGGCGTCGAGGTGGACGCTCACGTGTTCGCGATGAAGCCGGCAAGCCCGAACCCGTTCACGGCTCAGACGTCGATCGCCTACACGGTTCCAAGTGGCGGCGGCGCGGTCGAGATGACCATCTACGACGTCAACGGACGCGAGGTCCGGACGCTCGTCAACGATCAGATGGACCCGGGCGACAGGCTCACGTACTGGGACGGCCTCGACAGCAACGGCGAGAAGGTCGGATCAGGGGTCTACTTCGCGCGTCTGAACGTCAATGGTCTGACGGCTTGTGGGAAGCTCGTCGTTCTGAAGTAGCGTTCCCGCGAGCATGAGCATTTGTCGAAGGGGCGGCCTCGTGCCGCCCCTTCGCTTGTGATAGGCTGAACAGAGGGAGAACGGGCGTTCGGCCGGGCCGGGAACGGCCGGTCGGAATCGGGAGATGGGGAGTTCCGTCGAACCGGAGGGTTCGTGAGCGACAAGCTCCAGAACGAGGTCGAGTGGCTGAAGCGGGTCAGATCAGGGTTCCGCTACATGGCGACCGTGCACAGCCAGGTTGGGACGCTGGTCTATCGTGCCCTGCACGTGCGTGACAACTACTCGTCGCGCTCGCTCCGCCTCCGCCACTGGGACACGACCGGCGGGCAGGTCACGCTGACCGACGATGAGTACGTGGCGACCATCCCCGTCTACGATTTCGGGTTCATCCACAATCTGTATCACCTGGCGGACGACGACCCCGAGACCGCCGTGCTCGCGGCATGGTATCTGATCGCGCACGAGTGGGGGCACTACTACCTGGCGAAGGCGAACCGCCGGAACCAGGAGCGGGACGCCGACGCCTTCGCTGAGCGCATGATGATCCGGGTCGGGTTCGACGAGGAGGAGGCCGCCGTCGCCGAGGACCAGTACTGGATCGTCTTCAACGATGACAAGGAGACCAGGCCCTCGCGCAAGCGCGGTCGGAAGGCGAGGGTGACCGCGCGGTAGGTCCTGTGGGTGGTCGGCAAATCGGCCGCGGATGATGAGAGAACGAGTCTAGCGCGCCCGCAGGAGTTCGGCGGGCGTGATGTATATGCGGCCTCGGCGCGTACGCTCCTCATCGAGGCCTGATGCGTCGGGGGCGCCGAGCACGAGTTCGGGTCGCCCGTCACCGGTCACATCGATGGCGACGGCCGCACCGGCGATCGCGTCGCCGGTGGCCCCGACGAGCACCGCGTCGGCGCGCTCTGCGGACCCGCCCTTGGCTGCCACCACCGAACGCAGGCTCCCACGGTACAGATAGACCTCACCCGACCGTTGGCGCTCCCCGTCGAATCCATTGACGAACTGCGCCGCAACCGTCAGATCCGCGAAGCCGTCTCCGTTGAGGTCGGCGATGAGCGGCGCGAGACCGAAGATGTCCCACATCGATCGTCCCAGAAGCGTCACCAGGCCGTCGCGTCCGCGCGGCATCTCGGTCTCTGCGGAGACCGAGAGAGGAAGCTCGGGCACCTCGATGCCCGGTGTTCCGAAGATGACGTGAGCCGACCCGGTGGCGCTGTGGCGGTCGCCGTTGCGACCCGCTGTGTGTGACGAGATGATCATGTCGTCGGCGCCGTCCCCGTCGATGTCGCCGCTTGCGATCGCGTGGCCGAGCATTCCGCGTTCGTCCACGCCGACGACCTTCGCGATGGCGACCTCGTCGATCGAGCGGCGGCTGCCGGACGCGGCGAGCGCAGACGCGGGGAGCAGGTAGACCGCTCCTGAGTCCTCGATCTGCTTCCCTGTCCCGCCCGCCGGGGCGTCGAACTGATGAGCTCCCACGGCAAGCTCCATCTCACCGTCGCCGTTGATGTCGAGGGGACAGACAGCCCGAATCCCATCACCTGGACCGGCCCCCGCAGCGCTCCCGATGGTGACCGATGCGGCGCGGTGTGATTCGGCGGAGAGCGCGAGCTGTGGGGCGATGGCGCACACGACGCCGGTGTTGGGACGCCCCTCGTGGTCGGCGCCGGGGGCGGAGACCAGAAGTTCCACACGGCCGTCGTCATCGACGTCACATGATGCCAGCCAGCTCCCGAACTCGTCTCCGCTCGCGTCGCCCGTGATAACCGTCATCGCGTCGTCGGAATCGAGTTCGGAGGTTGCCGTAGGGAAGTCGAACACGAAGACCTGACCGGTCCGGATCTCCGTCGCCGGTGCGCCCTCCGGCGCGCCGACGACGAGCTCGTCGTCTCCGTCACAGTCGAAGTCCATGAAGAGGATGGTGCTTCCGAACCGGGACATCGGGACGGCGTGTTCGATGCTGATGGCTGCGTCGCCCCAGCTGCCGCTGCGTGCGGCCAGTTCGTCGATACCGAGGAGGTAGACCGCACCCGCGAGGCCGCTGGCTCCCGGGGCGCCGGCCGCGAGCTCAGGTGCGCCGTCACCGTCGACATCGCCGACGGCGAGGCTCCAGCCGAGTGCGTCGCCGGGGTTCAGCCCCACGAGCTTGTGAACCGGTTCGGAGGTGAGGTCTATGGTCCCGGCCGCCGCGATTGCCGCGGTCTGCAGGGCGACAGCGATGGTGAGGACGCGGATGACGGTCCGCATGGGTGCTCCCTTCGCGCGGTGCTCCTGTCGGGATCGTTCGTCGGCGAGTATGCTGTTCCGGGCCACTGCCGTCAAGTCGCGCGCGGATGTGGCTATCGCGCGTTTGCGCGCGGATGTGGCTATCGCGCGTTTGCGCGCGGACGCCCGGATTGACTTCCCTGGCCTCTCGCGATAGAGTCCCGCCACACGAAGGAGGGTGGACCCCATGCGTGAGCTTCCGGAACGGTCGACAGCAGGCGTGACGCGGCGTTCCATGTTCTATTCATGCCTGCCGGCGCGCGGTCGACCACTGTGCGTGGCACTCGTCCTGGTTCTCGTGTCCGCAGGAAGCGCGGCGGCGTCCGCCCCGGCCCCTGTCGCCGTGGGCGAGATCCTCGCCGCATACAACGCGGGGATCGTCCGGGAGCGGGCGCTCATCGAGAGCCTGAGCGTGCTCCAGACCATGATCGACCCACAGGAAGACGGCTCCGAGAAGCGCTCCGAAGCCATGCTCGTCTACACCGCCGACGGCGGCATGGAACGGCGGGTCATCTTCTCCGAGACAAGCTATCCGGCTGGGGACTACACGCTCGAAAGCCTCATCGGTCCCGAGCTTCACGACGACGAGTACCGGATCGAGTACGCCGGGATCGACACGGTGGACGGCGAGGCGGCCCACCGCCTTCTCGTGGAGGCCATCGTGCGCGACTCCCGCCACTTCGATGGCGATATCTGGATCGCCGAGAGCGATCTCACACCGGTCCGCGTGGCCGGTCAGGTTGCCGATCCGCCGTTCCCGGTCGTGCTCATTACGCTCGACAAGAGGTTCGGGCGCGGGCCTGACGGGATCAGGCTCCTGCGCCGTCACTCGGGGGAGGCCGAGGTCAATCTGCTTCTCGGACGGAAGCGCGGAGTACGACACATCTTCTACGACGACTACGTCGTGCGCGCACGCGTTGAGGATTAGCGAGCGCGACGCTGTTTTTCGTTGACAGTTATCCGCAACTTCCTGTATGTGTCCGTCATGGCTTATCTCAGGGGTCGCGGCTGACCATTCCTGAGCGCCCCGCGAGGGGCGGGGAGCCGTCGTCAGACGGCTCCGCTTCGTGGACAGGAGGAAGACGGGCACCAAGCCCGTTTCCTCCTGTTTCTGCATATGGTTGGTGCGACGGTTCGCCGGAGCACGGCCGAACAGGCTTCCGTCGGCAGTCGAACGAACAACGACGCCCCTCCCTTTCGGGCGGGGCGTCGTCTTCTCCGGTGGTCTGGTGCTGGTCGGCCGGTGCCTCTAGCGGTAGAGCGCTTTGATCGTGGACCAGGACGCCGACTCGACCGGCTGACCCTCACAGTCGCCGGCCGGCGAATCAGCACCCACGCCGCCGTGCCACAGTACACAGTATATCCGGATGTTGTCGTAGCAGTCGATGGCCCACCGGGGGTAGTCCGGGTGGTCACCTATCGTGATCGCTCCGGCTCCGCCGATGTAGTCGAAGGTCACACGGGCGATCGGATACGGGAACTCCCATGGTTCGATGCACTCGGTGGACGTGAGCGTGATGCCGCTCGTCCAGTCGCCGCTGGTCGCTCCACCCGGGAGCAGGCTCTCGTAGACCGGAGGCGACATCAGGATGCCCGGCGTCACATCGAGCGTGAACGAGACGCTCGTGAAACCGACACCGCTGCCGAACATCTCCAGCATCACGAAGGCCTCGACGGTCGTCTCCGGCGCCGGGTAGACCTGCGATACATAGCTTCCCGGGTCGAAGTCGATGTACATCGCGTCGAACGCCACCGGGTTCGCTATGGCGGAGACGACACCGAGCGTCAAGATCAGTGCAACAGCAGTCGCAGTACGAGTCATAGCCACCTCCTTGCAGGCGCGACACCGACCACCATTCACCATTCTACCACGACTCAGGCGGTCGCGCCCCGGAAATCCCGATCACGACAGCGGGCTGCCCGCGTTGACAGAGGCCCCGGATCGCGGCTAGAATCCGGGGTCGAGCCGCACTCCAGCGATCGCTGACCGTTCTCCCCGCCGCGGTCGCATCCCGGTCACATCAGGAGAGACGATGGGCAGCTTCAGGGGGTTCCTGACACGCCTCGCCAAGTACCGCTGGACCGTACTCCTCGGTCTGGCGAGTCTGCTCGTGGTGGACGGGATGCAGCTCGTCATTCCCCGCATCATCAAGTGGGCGGTGGACGATCTCACTGCCGGGACGGCGAAGTCAGGCGACCTCGTGCGCTACGGGCTCATCATCGGCGGTCTCGCCGCCGGGATCGCGGTCTTCCGGTTCACGTGGCGCTTCTTCATCATAGGCACGTCACGCCGTATCGAAGAGGACATCCGAAACGACATCTTCATGCACCTGCAGTCGCTCTCGGCGCGGTACTACGCCGAGAACAGAACCGGCGATCTCATGGCGCACGCTACGAACGACCTCAACGCCGTGCGGATGGCATGCGGGATCGGCATTGTGGCCACGACGGACGCCGTGCTGCTCGGACTGGCGACGATCGGGTTCATGCTGGCGCTCAACGTGAAGCTCACCGCGCTGGCGTTGATCCCGATGCCCATCATCGCGCTCTTCACGCTCCGCGCGGGGAAGATGCTCCATCAGCGCTTCGAGCGTGTGCAGGAGACGTTCTCCGATCTCACCGAGCGGGTCCGCGAGAGCATCGCAGGCATTCGTGTCGTCAAGGCATACGCTCAGGAGGAGTATGAGTTCGAGCGCTTGAGTGAGGTCGGTCGCGACTACATTCAGAAGAACATCCGACTCGTCCGTGTCTGGGGCGCTTTCTTCCCGTTCATCATGCTCATCTCGAGCATGAGCGTCGTGATCGTGATCTTCGTTGGCGGCCGGCAGGTCATGATGGGCGACATCTCCACCGGCGACCTGGTCGCCTTCACCAGCTACCTCGGCATTCTGACCTGGCCGATGATGGCGATCGGATGGGTCGTCAACGTGATGCAGCGTGGCGCGGCGTCGATGGAACGCATCAACCGCATCCTCGACGCGGAGCCCGAGATCGAGGACGCGAAGGACGCGCACGAACTCGGGGACGTCCGCGGTGAGATCGAGTTCCGCGACGTGACGTTCCGGTACGAGGAGGACCTGGATCCCGCACTCGCCGACGCCAGCTTCCATGTGCCGGCCGGCACATGGCTCGGCGTGCTCGGGAGGACCGGCTCGGGGAAGAGCACGGTCTGCAATCTCCTGCTCCGCATCTTTGAGACGACGGACGGTGTCGTGTCGCTCGACGGGCATGACGTGCGCACGCTGACCCTCGCGTCGCTACGCGGCGCGTTCGGGTACGTTCCGCAGGACACGTTCCTGTTCTCCGACACGATCCGCGAGAACGTGCGGTTCGGTCGTCCCGAGGCGAGCGACGACGAAGTGCGGAAGGCGCTTGACGTCGCCGGGATCGCCGAGGAGGTTGACGACTTCCCGGATGGTCTGGACACACTGGTCGGCGAACGCGGGGTCACGCTCTCCGGCGGGCAGAAGCAGCGGATCTCCATCGCCCGGGCGATCATCGGGCGACCGGCGGTGATCATCCTGGACGACTCGCTCTCGTCGGTCGACACGGCCACGGAGGAGCGGATCCAGGAACATCTGCGGGAAGAACTCGCTGGCCGCACGAGCATCATCGTGTCCCATCGCATCTCATCGATCAGGGACTGCGAGAACATCATCGTGCTTGATGAGGGGCGCATCGTCGAGCGGGGAGTGCACGACGAGCTCGTATCGCTCGGCGGGCTGTACGCGGACATCTACCACAGGCAGCTTCTCGAGGATGAGATGGAAGAGAGCGACGATCAGCGGGGAGGATCCGCGTGACGCACGACTATCACGAGGACGAGATCCTGGGGAAGGCGTACGACTCGCGGCTGGTTCGCCGGCTGCTGACGTTCGTCCGGCCCTACACGCGCCTCATCGTTGTGGCCGTCCTGATGCTCGTGGCCGTGGCGGGGTTCGAGATCGCGCTGCCGTATCTGACGCGCTCCGCCATCGACGACCACATCGTCGCCACGTCGCGCCTCATCGTGGCGGGGGAGGACGGCGCCGCGTTCGTCGAGGCGCATCGCGACGGCCTCCTGCCGATCGAGGGCGAGCCCGGGTCCTTCTTCGCTCGCACCAAGACGTTGTCGCGATACGACCCGCGCGAGGTGGCCATCGCCTCCGACCAAGGCATCATCCGCGACGGGTTCTACTATCTCGCCGACCGCGGTCGCGCGGTGGAGGCCGGACTGCCGGTTGATGCGTACGCAGCTGTCGACGGCCTCGTCGCCGTGCCGGTCGAGTCACTTGCCGGGCTCTCGCCTGGGCAGGTGACCATCCTCCGCGAGGACGATCTCCGCGGCGTGGGCCGCATCGCGCTACTCATCGTCGGGATGCTGACACTCTCGTTCATCTTCACCCTGCTCCAGATCAACATGATGGAGCTGACGTCGCAGCGCGTGATGTACGACATCAGGATGCGCGTGCTCGGTCATCTTGAGAAGCTGTCGCTCGCCTTCTTCGACAAGAACCCGGTCGGCCGTCTCGTCACGCGCGCGACGAACGATGTGCAGATCCTTCACGAGATGTTCACCTCGATCGTCATCACGCTACTCCGCGACCTGTTCGTGCTCATCGGCGTCGTGATCGTTCTCCTGCGACTCAACTGGCGGTTGGCGCTCGTCAGCTTCATCGTGCTGCCGTTCATGGCGTGGGTTACGGCCCGGTTCAGCGTGATGATCCGCGACGCGTTTCGCGAGGTCCGCATCAAGGTCGCGCGGATCAATGCGTCGCTTCAGGAGAACATCAGCGGGATGCGTGTCACGCAGATCTTCCGACGTGAGGAGGAGAGCTGCCGGCGCTTCGCGACGATCAATCACGAGAACTACCTCGCGGCGATGAAGCAGGTGAAGACGTTCGCGATGTTCATGCCGGTGATGGAGCTCGCGAGCGCGATCGCGATCGGACTCGTCATCTGGTACGGCGGCGGGAAGGTCGTCCGGAGCACGCTGTCACTCGGGACGCTCGTGGCCTTCCTCTCGTACGTCCAGATGTTCTTCCGCCCGCTTCGGAATCTGGCGCAGCAGTACGGGACGATGCAGCAGGCGATGGCGTCGTCGGAGCGGCTGTTCATGCTTCTGGATAACGACCAGATCATCCCGGAGCCGCAGGAGCCGGTGACGCTCGATGCGGTGGACGGACGCATCGCGTTCGACGACGTCTGCTTCGCCTATGTGGAGAACGAGCCGGTGCTCCGCAACGTCTCGTTCACGGTGGACCCCGGCGAGACGGTGGCCATCGTCGGCGCGACGGGCGCCGGAAAGACCTCGATCATCAGTCTCATCGAGCGCTTCTACGACATCCAGTCGGGGAGCATCACGCTCGACGGTGTGGACATCCGCTCGCTCTCCAAGGCAGAGCTGCGTTCGCACATTGGGCTCGTGATGCAGGACGTGTTCGTCTTCGCGGGGGACATCAAGGGGAACATACGCCTCGGGAACCAGGGGGTGACCGACGAGACGTTGCGCGAGGTCGCCCGACACGTCAACGCGGACCGGTTCATCGAGAAGCTGCCGAACGCGTACGACGAGGAAGTCCGCGAGCGGGGTGCCACGCTCTCGACGGGTCAGCGTCAACTGCTCGCGTTCGCGAGGGCCCTCGCCTTCGACCCGAGGATCCTCATCCTGGACGAGGCGACATCCAACATCGACACCGAAACCGAGGCGCTCATCCAGGAGGCGCTGGTTCGCCTGATGGAGGGGCGCACGTCGATCGTCATCGCGCACCGCCTGTCCACCATCCAGCACGCCGACAAGATCCTCGTGATGCACAAGAGGCGGATCCGGGAGGTCGGAACACATCAGGAGCTCCTTGCGAAGCGGGGCTACTATCACATGCTGTACCGGCTGCAGTACGCGCAGTAGGCCCGGCCGTGAACCGTCGCCGTGACGGTCCACGACGCCGGCGACGCGACGGGAACACCACGGAGGCATTCCATGTCATACGCACTGGTCGAGCAGTCGGGAGCCGAGCGAGTCGTCCATGTTCTCCGCGAGGGGACGCAGATCGTCGGTCGCTCGTCCGAGTCGGACATCCAGCTCTCTCACTCGTCCGTGTCGCGGAAGCACGCACGGGTCGTCGTCGACGGCTCCACCATCACCGTCGCCGATCTCGGGAGCCGGAACGGTACGTTCGTGTCCGGAGACGCCGTCAGCGGCGAGACGGTTGTTGCCACCGGGGCCGAGATCGCGTTCGCCGGCGTCACGATGAAACTCATCGACCGCGACGCCTCCCGGAACGGCAGCGCCGAGCTCGATGCCTCGGCCGTCGTCAGCGCCATCATGGAGCCGTCCGACCTCAGAACACCGGGCGAGGGGCGTGGGAGCGGGTCGAGTCTGTTCCGCGTACTTGCCGACGCAGGCACCTTTCTTGTCTCGGAGCGGCCGCTCGACACCATCTACGAGGACGTGCTGGACCTCGTCGAGCGCGCTGTCGCGTGCGACCGGGCGTTCGTGCTCGTTCGGGAGGACGGGGGCGAGCCGGTCATCAAGGCCTCGCGGGTGAAGGCGCGGGCGGACGGCGACCGGTTGGCGATGAGCAGCACGATGGTCAACCGGGTGCTGGACGAGGGTGTGGCGCTCCTGACCACCGACGCGCAGAGCGACCCGCGGTTCGAGGGGAAGGAGAGCGTCGTCGCGCAGGGTATCAAGGCGGCCATGGCGGTTCCGCTGCACGACAACGAGCGCGTCATCGGTCTGCTCTACGCCGATACGACCGACCCGGCTTCGTGGTACAACGACGACGAGCTGCGGGCGTTCACGTCGCTCGCGAACCTCATCGCGGTCAAGATCACGCAGGCGCGCCTCGCGGCGGCCGAGGAGGAGCGGAAGCGGCTCGAGCGCGAGCTCTCGACTGCGCGTGACATCCTCTCGAACATCCTGCCGGCGGAGCTGCCTGACGCCGAAGGATATGAGGTCTGTGTCTTCCACGAGTCGTGTTTCGAGGTCGGCGGCGACCTCTACGACGTCAAGCACTTCGATGACGGGAGGTCGCTCGTGCTCGTCGGGGACGTCGCGGGGAAGGGGTTGGGGGCGGCGCTCCTGGTCTCGAGCATCGTGCCGATGGCGCACGCGCTCCTCGAGGGCGAGACGGAACTCGTCGACGCCGTGACCCGACTCAACCGGCAGGTCTTCCGCACGACCGATCCCGTCCGCTACGCGACCATGTTCGTCGGAATGCTCGACCGCGCGTCGGGGCGTCTCGTCTACGTCAATGCCGGTCACAACCCGCCGTACCTCATCGCGCCCGACGGCCAGGTCGACGAGGTCGCCGCGACCGGCATGCCGGTCGGGATGATCGAGATGGCACCGTTCTCGGCGGGCGAGGTGACGCTCGAGCCGGGGGCCGTGCTGGCGGCGTTCAGCGACGGCGTGACCGAGGCGGAGTGCGCCGACGGGAGCTTCTACGACGAGGAGCGCCTGCTCTCGTCGCTCGACCGCGTGCGGTCCGGGTGCGCCGATGGGATCGTGTCGGGGGTGCTCGAGGACGTGCGCGCCTTTGTCGGAGACCACGCGCAGTCGGACGACGTCACGCTGCTGGTCGTGCGTCGGCTCCCGGTCTAACCGCTCGTCGCGGCGGCCCGCGTCTCCCTGACAAGGTGCCGGTGGTTCCAGACCGCCGCCCCGATGATGAGCGCGATCCCGACGAGACTCATCGCGTCCGGGATCTCCCGCCACAGGAGAAGCGCCACCAATCCTGCGAACACGACGTGCGCGTAGTTGTAGATCGACAGACGCGAGGCCTGCGCCTGGTGGTACCCGTACGTCAGCGCGAACTGCCCGCTCGTCGCGAAGACGCCCGCGCCGATCAGCGGGAGCCACTGCGACGGTTCGGGCGGGACGTACGCGAGCGTCGTCGGGACGGCGACCGCCGCCACGCTGACCAGTGAGAACCAGAAGACGATCGTATAGGGCGGGATCTTCCCGCGGAGCGAGCGCACCACCGTGTAGGCTCCGGCCGAACACATCGCGGAGATGAGCCCGCCGACCGCGGGGAGCGCCCGGTAGTCGAGCTGCGGCTTGAGAACGAGCGCCGCGCCGACGAAGGCAAGCAGGAGCGCCGGGATCAGATGTCTCGCCAGTCGCTCCTTGAGGAATAGCACGGCGAAGATCATCACGAAGAACGGAGAAAGCTTGTTGAGGATCGTGGCGTCCGCAAGCGTCAGATGCGCGATCGCGTAGAAGTAGAGCACCATCGCCGCCGTCCCGAACACGCCCCGCAGGACCAGCATCGGGATGAGACGCCCCTGAGCGAACGGGTTCTCCCGGTATCGGAGCCCCACCAGACCCATCGCGACCAGTGACACGACGCTTCGGAAGAACACCTTCTCGTAGACCGGGATGTCCCCCGCGAGTCTCACCATCACGCCGACCATCGAGAACGAGAGCGACGCGATGAGGATCGCGAGGACCGCTCGTCCGGCGTTGTCGGACGTCACCGGAGCGTGCCCGATCCTGAGGCCGCGCCTCACGCGGGCCTGCCGGGTGCGCCGCCGCCGAACAGAGGCGTCACGCGTCGCAGCCAGCCCTCCAGCCGTTCGGGTGATGACGGATACCGTCGATAGAGGCGGTGCGCGGCCGCCGCCTGCCTCGACGCGCCGAGGAGGCCCGTCACGAGGGCTGGACGCCTCGCCGCGCGACCGATGATCGAGACCAGGTAGCGCATGAACCGCCCGGGCGAGGAGCCGTACAGCTCCCGGTACACGTCGCTCGCCCGCCCGAGCTCCTCGGCGAGGAACGCGAGGTCGTCCGGTGCGAGCGTTGCCATCAGGCGTCTCAGGATGTCCTGTGCAGCGTGGGGGGCGCCGATCCTCTGCATGGTCTCGATCGCGTACGGCCAGAGCTCCCGGACGCCCGTGTCGCGCTTGAGCGCAGCGCCGCCACCGATCTTGCCCGCGAGGGCTCCCGCGATGATCGAGGGTGCGATGCCGCCGCCGTGGAGCGGATTGGTGTGGCAGGCGGCGTCTCCGACCGACAGGAAGCCGGGCCCCACGACACTCGCGAGCGGGCGTCGAAGCGGGAGCATGCCGGTGCCGGAGCGAAGGGAGGGAAGCGCGGTGATGTCACTCCAATGCTCGAGCAGGGTTGCCAGGTGGGCGCGGATCGGTCGGTCGACGTGTGCGAGCGAACCGCCGATGCCGACGTTGGCCATGCGCGCGCCAACCGGGAAGAGCCAGCCGTATCCGTCGCCGGCCCCCTCGGGTGAGAGAAGGATGCGAACCCGATCGGGGTTCGCCAGTTCTTTGGACAGCGGCACGAGAGCGTAGTGTCCGATCCCGACCTCAGTGCGAAGCGGGATCTCCTGGTGCGTCGTGCCGCCGTGTCGCGTCAGCACCGACCGGTATCCGGATGCGTCGATGACGACGCGAGCCGTGACGTCACGTTCGCGCTCATCGCTGTCGCGGAGCCGCACGGTCTGGCGCGACCGGTCTGCCCACCCGACACACGTCGTCTCGTCCCAGAGTTCCGCTCCCGCGTCGACGGCGTCGGCGAGCATCCTCTGTCCGAAGAGGGAACGGTTCATGATGATCCCGGGGCCATCGAGATCGACCGACCGGCCCACGATCGACTCGAGCGTGCCCCCGGTGATGGCCGTGGCGATCTCGGCTCCGGAGGGTGGGTCAACGAACGCGGACACGGCCTCGGAGCCCCCTGTGGAGAGCCCTCCGCCACAGGCCTTCGTGCCAACCTGGTCCGAACGGCGCGTCTCGACGACAAGCGTCGCCACGCCGGCCCGGGCGGCCCAGAGCGCTGCGGCCGCGCCACCCGTACCCGCCCCGATCACGAGCACGTCGCGTATGTCCTTTTCCCGTGAAGACATAGAGGCTCGAAGCTTACCAGCGGGCAGGTCTGTGGTCAACGGACCGGAAGAGGATGGCGAGTCGCAACGGGGAGGTCCGTGGAGCATCTAAGAATCGGGTGGGTGCGTTCTGCGTCCGCCCTGACAGGGGCTCTCTTGAAACAGGGCACAAATCATGCTATACTACAGTCTGTCAAGAATTTAGCGACCGATTGCCCCCGCGAGCGGTAGACGGGGGCGTGTACCCCATGACGTCGGTGGACGGCAGCCCCGTCGTGCGCACGGCGTCGGTGAGGAGTGTGAATCGAATGCGCGGAACGACAAGGCTGAAGAGCGCGGCGAGCGTTGCTCTTCTCGTGATCATCGCGCTGGCTCTTCCCCTCGTGGCCCTGGCCGAGGTCGACCGGGAGGTCACACCGGAGGAGCAGGCGTGGATCGACGCGATCAATGACCGCATCACGGAGAACGGTTACCACTGGATCGCGGGTCCGACCAACGTGTCGAACCTGACGCCGGAGGAGAAGGCGCGGCGTCTGGGTGGTGAGATGTCACCCGAGATGATCGCTGAGTTCGAGGCGCTCGAGCCGGACCCGGCCATTCTGAGAATGACGTTCCGTTCGAGCTTCGACTGGCGCGACTACGATGGCGTCACTCCGGCGAAGGACCAGGCGGACTGCGGTTCATGTTGGGCGTTCGCCGCGGCGAGCGCGACCGAGGCGCACATCCGCATCTCGGAGGGGATCATCGTCGACACGTCCGAGCAGCAGATCATCGACTGCAACGGACAGGGGTCCGACTGCGACGGCGGCCAGTCCGGTGACGCGTACAACGTTCACCGGAGCCCCGGCTGCGTCAGCGAGTCGGACATCCCGTATCTCGCCGACGACAACCAGAGCTGTCGCCAGCGTCGCTACGACAAGGTCGCCATCATCGACGGGGCGGCGAACGTCTCGAACAACGTCGCGACGCTCAAGTACTACCTCGAGACGTACGGGCCGCTCTCGGTCGGCATGTGCGTCTACGACGACTTCTACGGATACGACGGCGGCTGCTACGAGCACCCCGGCAACGACTGGACGAACCACGTGGTGCTTCTCGCGGGCTGGGACGATTCGATGTGCGGAGGCGAGGGAGCGTGGCTCTGCAAGAACAGCTGGGGGACCGACTTCGGCGAGAACGGTTTCTTCTGGATCAAGTACGGCACGTGTCGCATCGGCACGGGCGCGATGTACCCGATCAACGCGCACACGCCGAAGACGATCCTCGTGCCGGACGAGTACACGTCGATCCAGAACGCGATCGACAACTCGAACCGCGGCGACGTTATCAAGGTCTCTGAGGGCACCTACAACGAGACGATCGTGCTCGACGACTACCGATCGCTCATAGGCGGCTACGATGCCACCTTCACGTACCGGGACCCCGAGGTCTACCCGGTGGTCATCGACGCCGGCGGGGTCGGCCACGGCATCTACGTCGAGAACGACGACAACATCATCATCGATGGAGTGAAGGTCACCGGCGCGCCGACCGGCTCGTCGGGCATCTTCCTCAAGGGGACCTCGGCGACCATCCAGAACGTCGAGTGCTACGGGAACTGGCGCGGTCTCACGTCGACGTACGGTAGCTCGGGACCCGAGGGCGATCTGATCGTCGAGCTCTCGAGCTTCCACGACAACACCGCGGCGGGCATCTTCTTCAACGACGTGCCGAACTCCGGGGTGCGACTCTACTACGTCTCGTCGTACGACAACGACGGCCCGGGCGTCTACTCCTACTCCTCAGCGACGACGATCGAGAACTGCACGATCGCCGGCAACGACGATTCCGGTATCGACATGCGGTCGTCGGCGGGGAACATGGTCAAGAACAACATCATCGGCTCGAACTCCGGCTACGGCATCGCGTGCACGGCCGCGACCCCGGACATCTCGTATAACGATGTCTGGGACAACACGCTCGGCGGCTACGACGGGTGCAGCGCCGGACCGAACGATATCTCGATCGACCCGCTCTTCTGTGACGCCGCGGGCGGCGTCTACTCGGTCCACGCGACGTCGCCGACGCTGACGCAGGGCGCGGCGGGTGTCCCGATGGGCTCGCTCGGCATCGGGTGTCCGGAAGGCCCTGAGAACCTCTCGATCGCGCAGTCCGGCGCATCGCTCGTTCTCGATTGGGACGAGCCGCCGGCATCGCGCGCGACGGTGGACTACTACATCGTCTACCGTGATACGGTCGCCATTCCGACGACGGCCATCGCGACGGTCGATGCACCGACCACGTCCTTCACGGACATCACGATCCCTGCCTGCGAGCTGAACTTCTACCGCGTGTCCGCGGTCGACGACGGCGGGCTCGAGGGCGCTCCGTCGAACAAGGTGTTCGGTGAGCTCTGCTACGCCGGTCCGACGGCTCTGACCGCGACGTTCAGCGAGGGCGCGAACGAGCTCTCATGGTCCGCGGGGGCCGGCCCGATCGACGAGTACGTGATCATGCGGGGGAACGTCCTCGCCGAGCCCGAGTCGCTCGCTATCGTCACGAGCGCGGAGACCGAGTTCATCGACGTCGACCTGATGGCGTGTCCGAGGGACAACTATCGCTACGAGATCGTCCCGGTCTACGACACGGGGTGGTACGGTCAGGCGTCGCTCCAGGCGTCGGTCGATCCGGCACCGGCTCCACCGGACGGCATCACGATCGAGTGGGTCGTCGACGACATCGTGCTCAATTGGGATTGGAACTGCGAGAGCGACTTCAGGCGTTACTGGGTCTATCGCGACACCATCCCGTTCTCGGATCCGATCGACAGCGACCGGCTGGTCGGCTTCACGCCGGACACGACGCACGTCGATACCGACATGAACCACAACAAGACGTGGTTCTACCGTATCGCCGCGAGCGACATGGAATCGCAGAAGAGCGTCTACTCCGAGATGGTCTGGCTTGGGTCGGGCGTCACGCTCGAGGTTCCGGCGCCGTACGCGACGATCCAGTCGGCCATCGACGCCGCGAGCCCGATCGACACGGTCATGGTGGCCGCCGGAACATACAACGAGAACGTCACGCTCAAGGACGGCGTTCTCGTGATGAGTGAGGACGGGGCTCTGGCGACCACGATCCAGTCGGCGACGGGCAATGTCGTCTCGGTGGGCGCCCTCGGTGACCTGACGCTGCTCAAGGGGTTCACGGTCAACGGTCAGGGGACTGCCGAGAACGGCCTGAACATGCTCGGCTCGGTCATCCGCGTGCAGGACTGCGTGGTCACCGGCTGCAACAACGGTACGAACCTGACGTTCGGAGCGAAGCCGACGATCACGGGGACCAGCTTCGAGTCCTGCGTCTACGGAGCGGCGGTGGGTGATTCCTCGGCTCCTTTCTTCGGAAGCTGTTCGTTCAATGACAACAGCTTCGTCGGCGTCTACAGCAACAGCGTGCGGGGGCCGCAGATCGGGCGGACGCTCGCCGATGCGTGCGACTTCGAGAACAACGCGTACTTCCATGTGTTCAATCTCGCCGCGACCGAGATCGACGCCGAGTACAACTACTGGGGAGACGCGTGTGTGGAGGAGACCTGGTTCTCCGGCGCGGTGGACTACACGCCCTGGACCGACGCGAGCCACACCGAGGTCTACACCGAGTGTCCGAACAGCGTGCCCGAGGGCGCGCCCGAGAAGGCGTTCGTGACCCACAACTTCCCGAACCCGTTCAATCCGACGACCGCGATCCAGTACGCGATCCGTCAGCCGGGCCAGGTCGTCCTCTCCATCTACGACCTGCGTGGCCGTCGGGTCAGGACGCTCGTGAGCGAGGAGCAGAGCGCGGGTACCTACACCGTGGTCTGGCAGGGCCGCGACGACCAGGGCAGACAGCTCGGATCGGGCGTCTACTTCTATCGCATCGATGCGCCGGGTGTCTCCGAGCGGCGGAAGATGGTGATGCTCAAGTAGTTGCAGCCGCCGCAGGCGGCGACCACCTCAGGCGGTGGTCTGGCGCTTCGCGACGCGCACAACGACGGTGTATATCTCCCAGGGGGTCGGGCCATGAGCCCGGCCCCCTGTGCCGTGTGTGGGGAGAGGGATGGCTGATGGCCCACATGATACTGACCGAAAATCATTGACGAGACGACGTGAATTGGGTATTATCAGCTTGTTGCCGCCATTCCGATATCGAGAGACAACATCGTCAAAGCCGTGCGAGGATGCCTCCGTCGGGCGACCAGCGTGTCGCCGCGTCCATGAGAACCTGTGCGGCCGCACGCCATGGAGGAGTGGATCATGTCGAAGAGCTATGCTGTCGTCGCGGCGATCGCGGTCGTCTTCCTGGTCTCAGTCTGCGCTCACGCGCAGACGGTCGACTACGACCTGTACTGGGTCGATGACACGAGCGACCAGATCTGGGGGTACCCGGACACGACCGGGTACATCCTGAACCCGTCTCCGTCCTTCCTGGGCGTGACCTGCATGGCCATCTCACAGGGGGGCGAGGTACTCCTGGGGGCCGAGTTCAACGGCATCGCGCGCTTCGATCCGCAGGCGACGACCGTCGACATCCTCGACCCGTACGCGTACAACGTCGGCGAGCTGTGTGAGGATGGCGAGACCGGCGACATCTTCTGGATCAGCGGGAGCGGGTACACCGAGCTGTGGGTCCTCCCGTCCATGGGCGCGTCCAGCACGGTCGGGCACATCTTCACGGATCCGCCCCTCGACGTGGAGGTCATCCCCAACGGCGCCCACGCAGGGAACCTCCTCGTGCTCCTCGGTTCATACGGCGCCGACCCGAAGCTCGTCGAGGTCGAGCGCACCGGCCAGTTCTCGTTCGCGGTCGTCGACACGATCTACACGGCGTGGGAGACCTCACCGCTCGCATTCTCCTTCATGCCCGATGGAACGGTCATCGTGCTGGACTCGGTGGACGGCATGTACATCGTCGATCTCGATGACGGCTACCTCGGGCAGTTCGGCATCTACGAGGATGACTCGCTGGAGGATATCTCGGTCGGCGCAGACGGCACCGTGTACGTGGTGGACAGCGCGTACGACCGGGTCCTCCGGTTCGACCCGTCGGGTAGTCTGAACACCCCGTCGCTCTTCGGCCCCCTCCACAGCGGAGCCATCGAGGCAGTGGGCTTCACCCCGACGCCTCCGGGGTCGAACGTGCCGGTCAACCCTGCCCAGAACATCGACGTGCTGTTCGAGGAGGTCACGGACGGCGGGTACACCACGACCACCGCGACGGAGAGCAACAGCAGGACGAGTCCGGGCGGGAACGACCTTCCGGCCTATGTTGATCCTCCGGGCAGCAGGAGCGACTTCACGTACATCGCTGCCACCACCAGCGCGGCCTACGAGAACCTCATCCAGGTGGACATCTATCTGCCGGGCAGCCGGTTCTTCGTCGCGCAGGGGACGGGCGGTGAGTTCCACGACGTCACGGTCGTCGGAAGCATCGAAGACGCGCGCGGCGTCATCTCGCGGTTCGACTCACCGATCGAGGTGCCCATGGGAGGCAGCTATCGAACCGACGGTCCCACCGAGTTCGTGCTCGGCGAGGACACGCGCCCCGTGACCGAGGTTGTGGACGCCAAGTTCGAACGGCTCATCGAGATCCTCACGGACGGCGAGCACTCGCCGTCGCACACGATGGACCTTGTCTACGCCAGGCGGTATCTGCTCAGGCGGGCAGAGAGAGCGGAGGCGCTCTACGAGGCCACGAACCCGCTGGGCGCCATCGCGGAGCTTGCCTTGATGAACTCGAACGTCCGGACGTTCGCGGGCAAGGCGATCCCGAACTCATCCGAAGACGAACTCGGCAACGTCGCCGGCGAGATACTGTCACGCTCGAAGACGCTGATGTTCAGCCTCGGTCTCATGGTCGGACCGACCCGCGACGCGTCGGTCGGGGGCATGGACGCTGCGCTCGCGCTGATGGCCCCGAACCCGGTGCGAGGCGAGTGCCGAATGCACCTCTCGGGTCCCGAGGGCGCGAGAGCGGTCGCGGCCATCTACTCGGTGAGCGGACGGCTCGTGACGACGCTCTTCGACGGCGAACTCAAGGCCGGCTCGCACGAACTCGCGTGGGATGGCCGGGACGACTCGGGGAACCGGGTTTCGTCCGGTGTCTATCTGACACGCGCGGTCGCGGGTGCCGAGGTGACGACCGGCAGGTTCGTCTTCATCAGGTAGCAGCCTGCGCAAAGCGGCTGTCATGGCGGCGCGGACGGCGAAGGGGCCGTCCGCGTCGCTCTTTGATGACCGGTGTGTTTCTGGTAGGCTCCGGTCGTGATGAGCAGGGCTCACACGGCGCGGCGCCGCCCGGTACGCTGGAGACAGGACGCGAGATGGTCGGACGGACGATCACACACTATCGTATCGTGGACGAGCTCGGTCGCGGCGGCATGGGCGTCGTCTACGTGGCGGAGGACACGAAACTCGGTCGCAAGGTCGCCATCAAGATGCTCGCACGCGACGTCACCGGCGACCGCGAGCGGGTCGAACGCTTCGTCCGGGAGGCCCAGGCGGCCTCGGCCGTCAACCACCCCAACATCGCCACGATCTACGAGATCGACGAGTCGGAGGGCGCGACCTTCATCGCCATGGAGCTCGTCGAGGGCCAGACGCTCCGCGCGCGTATGGACGCGGGTCTCGAGCCGGAGGAGGTGCTCGACGTCTCGCTCCAGGTCTGCGCCGGACTGGCCAAGGCGCACGAGCTCGGCATCGTCCATCGGGACATCAAGCCAGAGAACGTCATCGTCCGGCACGACGGGATCGCGAAGATCCTCGACTTCGGCCTCGCCAAGCTCGTGGAGTCCGCGGGCGATGCCGACGCGACGGGCGCCATGGAGCTGACGCAGGCCGGCACGGTCGTCGGGACCGCGCGGTACATGTCGCCGGAGCAGGCGCAGGGCTCGCCGGTCGACGTGCGGAGCGACGTCTTCTCGGTGGGCGCGCTCGTCTACGAGATGATCGCGAGGCGTCCGGCGTTCGAGGGCCAGAACCGGTTGCAGCTCCTCTACGCCGTGGTGAACAGCTCGCCGCCGCCGATCGATGATGGCGGCGCGTACCCGCCGGCTCTCCACGATGTGCTCGCCCGGGCGCTCGCCAAGACGCCGGCCGACCGGTTCGCCGACTGCGGCGAGGTGGCCGACGCGCTCAAGGCGCTCACGATGACCGCGGCGCCGTCCGGTGTCGCCGCCGGGACGCGCGGCGGCAGGGCGTGGATGGCGGCGACCGGTGTCGTCGCGCCCGAGGGCGGTGTGCGCATCGCCGATGAGGAATCGCAGGCTCCCTCGCATTCCATCGCGGTCCTCCCGTTCAAGAACACCACCGGGTCTCCCGACGCCGACTGGATGCGGGCCGGCATCCAGGAGATGCTGTCGAGTGACCTGACGCACGTCGCGACGGTCCGCGCGGTCCAGCCGGACCGCCTCAACGCCGTGCTCGCCGACCTCAAGGTCGGCCCGGAGACGCTCCTCGATGATCTCACCATGCGCTCCGTGAGCGAGTTCCTCAACGTCGACACCATCGTCAGCGGAAGCTTCCTCAAGCTCGGCCCGGCAAGCCGGATCGATGTGCGGATCACGCGCCCGGCGACCGGCGAGGAGTCGCACGTCAAGGTCGAGTCGAAGGACGAGGCTGAACTCTTCGGCATGGTCGCCCACATCTCCGCGGAGATCCTCCGATCGGTCGAGACCGGGGCCGACCGGGATCTCGTGGCGACGATGGTGGGCGAGGGCGGGTCGGGGAGTCCGGAGGCCGTGAAGGCCTACGTCGACGGCCTGGCGAAGCTCCACGAGGGGAACAACATCGATGCGGTGAGGCTGCTCACGGAGGCGGCCGACCACGACGACGGCTTCGCGATGGTCTACACGTACCTCGGCGAGGCGCTCTCGAACCTGGGTCGCGACGCCGAGGCGGGTGAGGCGCTTGCGAAGGCTGCGTCGCTTGCCGGCAAGCTCCCGCGGTCGGACCGGCTCTTCATCACGGCGCGCGAGGCGATGGCGTCCGGCGACGTCCGGCGCGCGATCGACGCGTTCGAGGAGCTGACGCGTCTGCTCCCGAACAACCTCGGCGCCGTCTACGAACTCGCGCTCGCATACGAACTCGAGGGGGAGTGGGAGCTCTCCACGAAGAACCTGCGTCACGTCGTCGAGCTCGACCCGAAGTTCGTCGCGGCGCTCTTCGCGCTGGGACGCGTGCACATCAAGGAGGGCAGCTGCGAGGCATCGCTCGATTACCTCCACCGCGCCCTGTCGCTCAACGTGCTCGCTGGCAACCGCGAGGGTGAGGCGACCGTTCTCAACGCGATCGGGCTCGCGCACTTCTGGCTCGACCGGCACGAGGACGCGCTCAAGCACTACGCGCAGAGCCTCGAGATCAAGCGAGAGATCGACGACCGGCGAGGGATGAGCGCGACACTCTCGAACATGGCCGTCGTCTACCAGGTCCGGGGCGAGTACGAGCGGTCGGTCAGCACGTACAAGGAGGCGCTCGCCATCAGCGAGGAGCTCGGCGACCGGCAGGGCGTCGCCGAGAACCTTATCAACCTCGGGACCGTGTACGAGGAGCAGTGTCTGCTCGACGAGGCGCTCGAGAGCTACAAGCGGGCGCTCGAGATCGAGTCGGAGATCGGCGACAGGATGGCCGAGATCCTCTGCCTCAACGACATCGGGAACCTCTACATCACGCAGGGGCGTATCGACGACGCCGAGGTCTACATCGACCGGGCGCTCGACGCGCGTCGCCAGCTCGGGGAGAAGAAGGGGATCGCCATCTCCCTGAACTACCTCGGCAACATCGAGCAGCTCCGCGGTCGGCACGACCGGGCCATGGCGCGGTATCTCGAAGCGCTCACGCTCGTTCGCGAGATCAAGTGGAAGAGCGGAGAGGCGGAGACGCTGACCTACATGGCGTCGGTGATGGCGGCCCGGGGGCGGTACGCGGCGGCGCTCGAGTCGCACCGCGAGGCGACGGCCATCCACGAGGAGGTCGGCGACGTCAACGGGCTCGCGATCGCGACGGCGGCGGTCTCCGCGGTGCAGTGCTCGCTCGGGAGTTGCGACGAGGCGATCGAGACCGCGGGACGCGCGTTCGATCTCGCGTGCGAGGTCGACAACGAGGACCTCGTCGCGGGCGCGCTTCTCGCGCGCGGGAGGGTCCGGATGATGTCGGGCGACGAGGATGCCGCGCTCGACGATCTGCGGCTCGCCGGGCGGACCGCCGAGTGCGGCGGTGCGACCGTGACACGGCTTCGGGTCGCGGCCGAGCTGGGATACGCGCTCGGCCGCCGGGGAGAGACCGACGACGCGCTCGATGCGCTGGAGACGGCGGCGGGCGAGGCGTCGAAGCTCCGGCTGGGATCGATCGCCGCGGAGGCCGAGCTCAGGCGGGCCGGCGTCCTTCTGGCGGCCGGTCGCGCCGAGGAGGCCGTGGCGAGCGCGACCGCGGCCGTGGAGCGGGAGGCCGGTCTGGCCGACCGCGGGCTTTCGGTGCTGGCTCACGCGACGGCCGGCGTCGCCGTTGCCAGGACGGGCGGCGATGCGAGCGGACACGCGCTCGCGGCCGTCGAGGCGGCGTCGGGGGTAGTGGCCGAGAGCGGTGAAGGCGGCCGCGGGTTCCTTCAGCGAGGTGACATCGTCGAGACGCTCACGGCGCTGGCCGATGCGCTCGACGAGAGCGGACAGGCGGAGATCGCAGCGGGGGTACGGGACCTTCTCACGCGAGAGCGATGACGATGACCCCGGCGCTCATCAGCGCCGCTCCCACCAGCCGGAACCTGAGGTTTCTCTCCTTGAACACGTAGTACCCCAGAAGCACCCCCACGACCATGCCGGCGCGCTTGATGGCGATGACGTAGCTTGCGAGCGTCATCTCGATCGCCATCATCTGCGCCAGGATCATCACCGCGAAGATGAACCCCAGCAGGAACAGCCTCGGTGCTGTGCCCTTCGTCAGCGGCTGCTTCCTCAGACCGGCGACGAGCAGCGGGATGTAGAGGACTCCGTACGCAACGGAGAAGAAGGATGAGTAGAACGCGGGAGAGCTCTCGATGGTGGCGACCTTGTCGAACACGGAGGAGATGCTCCAGATGAACGCCACGATGAGCATCATCCGGCTCCCGGGTTCGGTCGCGATCGCCCGGATGGGCGCAGCGATCCCGCCCTTGATCTTGTCGAGGTTGATCGAGTAGGCGCCGGCGACGATGAGGAGTATCCCCAGCAGGCCGCGGGCGTCCGGCGCCTCACCGAGCACCAGCCATCCGGTCAGCAGCATGAACAGCGGCGTGAACGCGAGGAACGGGATCGTCAGCGAGAGCGGCGAGACCGAGAGCGCCTTGACCTGCAACGTGACGGCGACGAGGTTCGTGGCGACGCTGACCATCGCGGCGAGCAGGAACCCCGGGCCGATCTCGGGGACGCCCTCGTACCAGACGACGAGCAGCGTCCAGGGGAGCGAGAGCGTCATCATCGACCATGTCAGCACATACGTGTGCGCGCGGTCCGAGAGCGTCTTCGTATAGCTGCTCGAGAGCGCGAAGGTGACGGCGACGAGTATGGAGAGGCCGAGCCACATGGCAGACCATGCTATCCGTCCGCATAGCGGGTGGCAAGCAGCCAGGTGCGTCGGCGTGGTCGCGCGTGGGCGGGGGCATGGTAGGCGGCCGGCGGCGCATCTCGACCGCGGCGTGCCGTGGCGTCCTGCGCCTGTTGCCCCCGCGGTGCCCCCATGCTAGTCTACGCGGCATGAAGGTACTCGCCGCATACCCGTGGCCCGCATTCTGGTCGATGGGCGAGGGACGGGGCGCCCCGTCCTTCTTCCTCTCGGTGACGAGCTTCCCGAAGCACGGTCACGAGATGCACGTGGTCATGCCGGGGACGCCCGGATGTCCGGCCGAAGAGGACTACCACGGCGTCACCCTCCATCGTTTCCCGACCACCACCGACTACATGCCGGACGCGTCGTCGGGCAAGCTCGCCCAGCACTGGCGGATGCGGAGTTCGTACCGCCACTGGATGGCCACGGCCGTCCCGGCGCTCCGACGCGTCGCCGGTACGTTCGGTCCGGACGTGCTGTTCGGCATGGGGGCGCTCGGCGCTCCGGCGGCCCGCGCGGTCGCGCAGGAGCGCGGCGTGCCCAACGTCACCAGGCTCTTCGGGACCTCGATCGGCGAGGTGCTCGGCAACGCCGTCAAGTACCGCCTCCGCTACCGCGAGATCAACGCGTTCAGGACGCCGGCCGACGCGATCATCCTCTGCGATGACGGCTCGGGAGGCGACGAGATCGCGCGGATGCTCGGCGTCGACATGGAGAAGCTCCGGTTCTGGCCGAACGGCGTCGACCGCGAGCTCCTGCGCGGCGACGTCGACACCGACGGACTGCGCGCCCGGCTCGAGATCTTAAGGGGCGCGCCCGTGGTGCTTTCCGTCTCGCGGCTCGACGGTGAGAAGCGCGTCGACCGGCTCATCAACGCGGCGCCCGAGCTCCTGCGCCGCCGGCCCGAGGCGGTTATCGTCGTGGCGGGCGACGGGCCGGCGAGACGCGACCTCGATGAGCTGTCGGTGAAGCTCGGCGTGTTCGACCACGTCAGATTCGCCGGCGTGCTCGAGCGCGAGCAGCTCGCGGCCGCCTACCGGCTGGCGTCGCTGTTCGTGACCCTCTCGGAGCGGACGAACGTGCTCAACCCGCTTCACGAGGCGATGACGGCGGGGCTGCCGGTCGTGGCGCTCGACACCGGGAGGACCGGCATGGTCGTCCGGAACAACGAGACCGGCGTACTCCTGACGAAGAGCGGGCTCGACGTCCTCGGGACGACGCTCGCGGACCTTCTCGAGGACGAGGGGCGCCGCGAGCGGCTGGGGCGCGCGGCGGCGAGGGACGCGGACAGCCGTCTCCCCGGCATCGAGGAGCGACAGCGTATGGAGGTCGATGTCGTCGAGGAGGTCGTGAGGCGGGCGACCGGCGAGGCGACGACCACGGAGGCCATGTGAGCGAACGCGAGACGGCGGAGCCCGTTGTGGCGGCCGGCGGACAGGACGGCGAGGGGCACGGCCGGACGGTCCTCAGACACAGCCTGATGACGTTCGGGACCAGGATGCTCATCGTCCTCGTCAACATCCCGACGTCGATCCTCATCGCGCGCATCCTCGGGGCTGAGGGACAGGGCACCTACGCCTCCGCCATCATCTTCCCGACGATGTTCGCGTTCATCGGGCTTCTCGGCGTCGACTCGGCGCACACCTATCTGCTCTCCCGGAAACGGTATCCGCTCGCGGCGATCAACGGCCAGAGCCTGCTTCTCACGACGCTCTTCTCGGCCGTGCTCGTGACCGCGTATCTCGTGTTCCTTCGCTTCTACGACGGCGCGGCCGACCCGACGCTCCGACCCATCCTGACGCTCGCGGTCGTACTCATCCCGGTGCTTCTGGCGAAGTACTTCTCGATCGCGCTCTTCCTCGGGCTCCAGCGGATCCGGTGGTTCAACGCCGCGAACTTCGTTCAGGCGGCCGGGCTGCTCGGGCTCATGTGCCTCAATCTCTTCGTGTTCGAGGGCGGGGCGACCGGCGCGCTCATCGCGTATCTGGTCAGTGAGGTGCTCGTGGTCGTCATCGGCATCGCCGCCGCCACGCGGGCGTCCCGGACGGCGGGGGAGGGCGGCGGTCCGGCTCCGCTGCTCGCGCGTCCTTCACGGGAGCTCTTCCGCACGTCGCTCGTCTACGGTGTGCAGGGACACGCCGGGAACATCCTCACGCAGTTCACGTACCGGTTCGACATGTTTCTGGTGCTCTCGATCGTGGGGGTCCACGCGCAGGGGTTCTACTCGATCTCGGTCCTGATGGCGGAGAAGCTCTCGCACATCCCGCAGTCGGTCCAGGTCGTGCTCTTCCCGAAGCTCTCCTCGATGGACGTCGATGACGCCAACGAGCTGACGCCGCGCGTGCTCAGAAGCTCGCTCTTCCTGACCGCGGTGGCGGGCGCCGTACTCTACTTTCTGAGCCGGCCGCTGCTGGTGCTGTTCTACTCGACCGAATTTCTCCCCGCGCTCGAGGCCTTCCGCATCCTCATCCCGGGGATCGTGATGCTCTCGGTCGCGAAGATCCTCGCGAGCGACTTCTCGGGCAGGGACAGGCGGCTCTACCAGACCGCCGCAACGGGCGTGGCGTTCGCGGTGAACGTGGGGCTCTGCTTCCTGTGGATCCCGCAGCACGGCATCGCGGGAGCCGCATGGGCGTCGACCGCTGCCTACACGCTGCAGAGCGCACTGATGCTCGTCTTCTTCGGGAGACTCTCGGGGAAAGGAGTGCTGGAGAGCACGATCGTCCGTGGCGAGGACTTCGCGCTCTACGCGCGGGCGTTCAGGCGGCTGACCTCGCGTGGCAACTAACAGACATCTGTGGTTGGCGGCATAGTGCTGGCCATTGTGCGAAGCACGATGGCCCGAGCTCCACCGCCCATGTGGCGCTCCGCGCTACATGGGCGGTGGAGCCGACTCACCCACCGGCAGCTTCACGAAGAACGACGTTCCCTTCCCAAGCTCACTCTCAACCCAGATCTGACCGTGGTGTCGTTCGACGATGCCGTAGGCGATCGAGAGGCCGAGGCCGGTGCCACGGCCGACCTCCTTCGTGGTGAAGAACGGCTCGAAGATCTTGTTGAGCGTGTCGCCCGCGATGCCGGGGCCGGTGTCGCGGACCTCGATGCGGACCGCGCGCCCGTCCTCGACGATCTCGGTGACGATGGTGAGCATGCCCTTCCCGTCCATCGCCTGGGCGGCGTTGTGGATGAGGTTCATGAAGACCTCCTGCATCTGGGTCACGTCGAAGTTGAGCAGGGGCACGCTCGGGTTGTAGTCCTTCACAATCTCGATATTGTGGAAGATCGCCTGGTGCTCGAGGAGCGCGATGACCTCGTTGAGGACCAGGTTCAGGTTCGACTCGGTGCGCTCGGGCTTCGTCTGCCGCGCGAAGTCGAGCAGACCCTTCACGATCTTCTTGCAGCGGTCGGCCTGCCTGCCGATCTTCTCGACGTTCTCGCGGTTCTGCTCCTGCTTGAGGTCCTCGCGGAGCATGTGGCTGTACATGAGGATGCCCCCCAGCGGGTTGTTGATCTCGTGGGCGATGCCCGCGGCGAGCTGGCCGAGCGTGGCGAGCTTCTTCGACTCGGTCATCTTCCGTGCGTTCTCCTGGAGCTGCTCGTCGCGCTCCTTGATCGAGACCGCCATCGTGTTGAACGCGTCGGCGACCTCGACGAACTCGTCCGAAGCCTGGGGGCCCATGTCGACCCGCGTGTCGAGGTTCCCTCCTGCGATCTCCTGGGACGCCTGTCGGAGGTGTCTCAGCGGCCGGAGGATGTTCGTCGCGAGCGCGCTCGCAATGATGAGAGCCAGAGCCATCCCCGCGACCGAGACCCCGGCGAACGTGAGGACCGTCCGCTCGCGTATGGCGTCGAAGCCGCCGGCGAGGACGCCCACCGAGATGACCCCGATGACGTCACCGTCGACGTCGCGGATCGGTCCGTAGGCGGTGATATACCACTCGTCGACGACGAACGCGCGATCGATCCAGCGCTCTCCCTGGAGCACGACGCGTTCGTAGACCTCGGCCGAGACCCGCGTGCCCGTACTCCGATCCCCGCTTGCTCCTGTGACGTTGGTCGCGATCCGGACGTCGTCCTGGAAGATCGTTGCGGCGCCGATGTCGCGGTCGTGCCATGTTTCGCCGCCGTACGCGATCTCCTTGACGCGGTCGACGATCTCCGTGTCGCCGTTGAGCATCTCCGCGCCGTAGAGCATCCCGATGAGCTTGCCGGCGCGTAGCACGGGCGCCCCGGCGCTGAGGACCATCCCGTCGGTGAGGAGGTCGCGTTCGGTCGGTCTGGCTCTGGGTGTCTGTCGGAGAGGAAGGCTTGCCCGGTCGGCGAGCTCAAGCGACTCGGTCGCGAGCCGCTCGCCGGAGAGGACGCACGTTCCGGCGGCCGCGTCGCCGGAGCGCAGGACGCGGGAGACGACCTGGTCGGCCGAGAGGTTGTCACCGGCGTTCTCCCCGTGCCCGCGGGCGAGCACGCGTCCCGCGGCGTCGGTGACGATGAGCATGTCGAGGTTCCAGACGTCCTTCCGGTCGGCTAGGAGTTCGGACAGTCGGTCGTCGTCCTGTGTCGTCACGTACCGAGCGACCGTCGCTTCGCTCGCGAGGAGCTTGGTGACGGCCTCGATATCGGAGAGGCGGTCATTGTAGACGAGATACGCGGCGCCGAGGTCGCGCTCGACACCGGCCTGAACCTGGCTGACGAGGCTGTCCCCAAAGAGACGCGTCCCGACGATGGTCGAGACGACGCCCATGGCGAGCACCACGATGATGATGCTCGCAGCGAGGCGGGCCTTGAGAGAGAAGACCAAGGGTCGCTCCGGTGGCTCTACCACTCGCCCGTCCTGAGATACTCGTCCATGGCTCGCGCCGCCTTCTTCCCGGCGCCCATCGCGAGAATCACGGTCGCGGCGCCTGTGACGATGTCGCCGCCCGCGAAGACGCCCTTCTTGCTCGTCTTCCCGGTCTCTTCATCGGCAACGATGTTCCCCCATTTGTTGAGCTCGAGATCCGGCGTGACCGTTGTCAGGAGCGGGTTCGGTCCCTGGCCGATGGCCACGACGACGACGTCGACGTCGATCGTGTGCTCGCTGCCCTCGATCGCGACCGGACGGCGTCGGCCGGAGTCGTCCGGCTCGCCGAGCTCCATCTCAAGGAGCTCCATCTTCTCGACCCAGCCCTCGTCGTTCCCGAGGATCCGGGTCGGGTTCCGGAGGTTCTTGAAGATGACGCCCTCCTCGACCGCGTTCTCGATCTCCTCATCCCGCGCGGGCATCTCCTTGAGCGACCGGCGGTAGACGATGTAGACGTTCTCGCTCCCGAGTCTGAGCGCGCACCGCGCCGAGTCCATCGCGACGTTGCCGCCTCCGATGATAGCGACGTTGCGGCCGACGCGGATGGGCGTGTCGTACTCCGGGAACATGTAGGCCTTCATCAGATTGGTGCGCGTGAGCCACTCGTTGGCAGAGTAGACGCCGTTGAGGTTCTCGCCCGGGATGCCGAGGAAGTAGGGGAGACCGGCGCCCGTGGCGACGAAGATGGCTCCGTATCCGTCCTCGAGTAGTCCGTCGAGCGTGTTGACCTGCCCGACGACGGAGCTCGTTTTGAACTCAACACCGAGCTTCATGACGTAGTCGCATTCGGTCTGGACGATCGACTTCGGCAGCCGGAACTCGGGGATGCCGTAGACCAGCACGCCGCCCGGCTTGTGAAGCGCCTCGAAGATCGTGACGTCGTGTCCGAGGAGCGCGAGGTCTCCCGCGACCGTCAGCCCGGCCGGTCCGGCGCCGACGACGGCGACCTTGTGCCCGGTCTTCTCCGGGAGCGCCGGAGCCCGGACCTCGCCCTGCTTGAGCTCGTAGTCCGCGACGAATCGCTCGAGCCGGCCGATGGCGATCGGTTCGCCCTTCTTGGAGAAGACGCACTTGATCTCGCACTGCTCCTCCTGCGGGCAGACGCGGCCACAGATGCCGGGGAGGCTGTTCTTCTCCTTGATCTTCCGCGCGGCGCCGAGGAAGTCACCCTTCTGGATGAGACCGATGAAGGCCGGGATGTCGATCTCGACGGGGCACCCTGCGACGCAGGGGCTCTTCTTGCACTGCAGACACCGCAGCGCCTCCTGCTGCGCCATCTCGCGCGTGTAGCCGAGCGCGACCTCGTCGAAGTTGTTCGCGCGGGCGCGGAAGTCCTGCTTCGGCATCGGCACGCGGTGTTCGGCCTTGCTGATCTCCTCGCCGGCGGCCTCGAGCATGCACTGGTGGTGCCAGAGCGCGCGGTACTCCTCGCGTTCGTACATGCCCTGCCTGCGCACGAGCTCGTCGAAGTCCACAAGGTGCGCGTCGAACTCCGGGCCGTCGACGCAGGCGAACTTCGTCTCCTCGCCGACCGTCACGCGGCAGCAGCCGCACATCCCGGTGGCGTCGATCATCACGGAGTTCAAGCTCGCGATCGTCGGCGTCCCCTTCTCGCGGGTCGCGTTGGCGACGGCGCGCATCATGACGACCGGGCCGATCGCGACGACGCGGGCGATCTCCTCCCCGCGGTCGTAGAGTTCGGCCAGCGCGTCCGTGACGAACCCCTTCTTCCCGTAGCTCCCGTCGTCGGTCGTCACGATGAGCTCGTCGGAGGTCTCCCTCATCTCGTCCTCGAGGATCAGGAGATCCTTGTTCCTGGCGCCGATGATCGAGATGAGCCTGTTCCCGGCGTCCTTGAGGGCGCGCGCGATGGGATAGACGGGCGCCACGCCGATGCCGCCGCCGATACAGACGACCGTCCCGAAGTCCCGGATGTCGCTGTGCTCGCCGAGGGGTCCGACCACGTCCAGGATGCGGTCGCCCGCGTTGAGGGTCGCCATCTTCTTCGTGGACGCGCCCACCGCCTGGAAGATGACCGTGATGAGCCCGGCGTCCCGGTCGAAGTCGGCCACCGTGAGCGGGATGCGCTCGGCGTAGTCGTCCATCTTGAAGACGACGAACTGCCCCGGTCGGGTGACGCGCGCGATGTCCGGGCAGTAGACCTTGAACAGACGGACGTCGGCCGAGAGGTCGCGCGCCTCGATGATCTGGTCTGCAGGAACTGGATTTTGGTGTCAGCCACCTTGCGTCTCCTGGATTGGGCGTCGAGGAACATCTCGCACAGGTGGGACCCGGCCGGGCCCGGCGCGGAGGCTACTCCGCCTCCTCCGCGTTCCTGATGAGTGCCGCGATGCGATTGACAAGATCATCGGGCTCGATCGGCTTGTCCGCGAAGTCGTCCGTGTTCATCCAGTAGCCGTCCGTCTCCATGGAGAACTTGAAGCCGGTCGCGTCTCCCACGGCGGTCAGCATCAGGATGGGGATGGTCTTGTAGACGGGATGCGTCTTGATCTTCCGGGCGAGCTGGAACCCGGAGTCGTGTCGCTCCATCATCAGGTCGAGCACGATGGCGTCCGGCTGGCCGTACTCGACCTTCGTGAAGCCCTCCTCCGAGTTGTACGCGGCCTCGACCTCGTAGCCGCCGGCTTCGAGCGCGGCCGTGTTCATCTTCACGAAGTTGATGTTGTCGTCGATGATGAGGATCTTCTTCTTCTCTGACACGGTCCCCTCCCGCGTGGTCTGTCCGGCGTGTTCTGAGCGGGCACCACTCACTATGCGTCGCAAAAAAGACCCCGGCGGGAGCCGGGGTCTTCGTGGGTCAGGACAGCAGTTCGTTGATCTTGCCGAGCAGCTCCTCGGGACTCGACTGCTTGTCGAGGAAGGCGTCGGCGTGCATCAACTCCTTCTCCTCGTCGCTCCTCGGCTTGAAGTCCAGACCGGTCTCCTCGCCGATGGCCGTCATGAGGATGACGGGCAGGTCGGGGTGCTTCGCCTTGATGTCCTTGCTGACGTTGAAGCCCGAGTCGAAGTGCTCCATCATCACATCGAGCACGACGATGTCGGGATTGACGTCCTCGATGGCGCCCAGACCCTCGGCCGCGCTGTAGGCGGCCTCCACCTGAAGACCGCTGTTCTTGAGGAACAGGGAGTAGAGCTTCACGAACTCCATGTCGTCGTCAATGATGAGAACACGTGTCCCAGCCACCGCAGCCTCCTACTCGTGTTTCAGAACCCGCTCGAGGATCTTCTTGAGCATGTCCTCGTTCTCCACGGGCTCCAGAGTCGTCGTGACGCGCTCACCATCCTTGTAGTAGTGGTACTCGATCTTCGTGCCGCACTTCACGTGACACGTGAACAGCTGCTTGAAGACCGCCTCCGCGTCCGAGAGGTCCAGGGCCCCGCCCTCGAAGTACGGACACATCGTGTACTCGCCGGGCGCGATCATCTTCTGGCACTCCGGGCAGAAGACCTGCACGTGCTTGAACCTGCCGGCGTCCGCCATGCGGCTCTTCCTCCTAGTCTGCTTCCCCTTCCTCCGCCCCGTGTTCGAGGGGGAGGAACACGGTGAATGTCGTTCCCTCGTCGAGCTTCGATTCTACCTCAACGGACCCTCCGTGGCCCTCGACAATCTTCTTCACGATCGATAGCCCCAGGCCCGTCCCGGGGATCTCCACGGTTCTCGAGCTCTTCACCCGGAAGAAGTCCTCGAAGATGAACGGGATCTCCTTCTCGGGAATGCCGATGCCCGTGTCGGCGACGTCGACCCGGAGCTGCCCGTCGGCCTGCGAGCAGCGTATCGCCACGGTCCCGTCCGGTCTGTTGTACTTGATGGCGTTCGACACGAGGTTCTTGAACACGACGTCGAGCGACTCGGCATGCGCCAGGAGCGTGCAGCTCTCGGCCGGGGGCCGGCACTCGATGGTGACACCTTTGCTCTTCGCCTGTCCGTCGAGGTCCTCCACGATCTTCCTGAACACAGTGCAGGCCTGGACCGTCTCGAGATTCCCAGTGATGTCGCCCGCGTTGATGCGGGCGAGCTTGAGCCAGTCCGCGATGAGGTCCAGGAGCCCGTGAAGCGTGCTGTGCGCGCCGTCGAGCATCTCGCCGGCGACGTCGTCGACCTTGCCCATCTTCCCGCCGACAATGAGATCGAGATACTGCTTCACCAGCAGGAGAGGGGAGCGGAGCTCGTGTGCGACGATCGTGATGAAGTACTGCTGCATCCGGGCCTTCTCCTCGCGGAGCTCGCGTGTCTCCTCGAGCAGGCGGCGCTGTTCGAGACCGCGGTTGACGATGAGGCGAAGCTCCTCGGGCGTGAACGGCTTCGGAAGGAAGTCGAACGCGCCGTTCTTCATCGCGTCGACGGCCGATTCGATGGTCGCGTACCCGGTGATGACGATGCAGACGATGTTCTCGTGCGACTTCCTGATCTGTCCGAGCGCCTGGAGTCCGTCGATCCCGGGCATCATGAGGTCGAGGAGGATGAGGTCGGGTTCGAGCTGGTTGACGAGTCGGAGGCCCTCGATGCCGTCGACGGCCGTGTGACAGTCGTAGCCGGCTTTGGTGAGGACCTGCTGGCAGGAGTCTCGGATCGCCTCCTCATCATCGATGACGAGGATGGTGCGGGGATCGCTCATGTCTCCTCCCTGGGGTGGAGCGTGTCGCAGGAAGAGCAACCTCCGGAGCGGAGGCCATCGTCTTCATCGTACTACAACCGGTGCCGCTGCTTCAATGAGTAAGCGTCGGTCATTTACCGCGGGAGTGACTGGCGGTCACCGAAGCGCGGGGAAGCCCGATGCCGTTCGCGGTCACTCGTCGTCACGATCGTCGCGCCGGAGCCCCCCGCGTCACGTCGGGTCGAGCGTCGGTGTCGCGGGACGCTCACCGCGTCCGGCCGAGCGTCGCCTCCACTTGACGCCCAACGCTGTCGTCGCGACGCTTCGGGCCGTGCTCCAGCGCTTTGGCTTGCCCGTCCCCGGTCGGGGGTGGTATCCTTACTGTTCGACCGCCACGCGCGTGACCGGTTCCCGTCGGGGAGCGATCTTCCTCCGGAACGTCGCCTCACGCGGGGGCTTGGGGAAACCGCGGGCGGGTCGACTCATCTGAACAGGTAACGGGGCGGGTCTTTCCTGAGACTCCACGAGCGGGGGAACGTGACGTGGCAAAGCCGAAGGTAGCCTTCTACTGGAACGCGTCGTGTGGCGGGTGTGAAGAGGCGGTCGTCGATCTGGCCGAGGACATTCTCAAGGTCGTCGATGCGGTCGACATCGTCCTCTGGCCGGTCGCCATGGACTTCAAGCGCTCGGACGTCGAGGCGCTCGAGGACGGCGAGATCGCAGTGTCGTTCATCAACGGGGCGGTGCGGACGAGCGAGCAGGAAGACTGGTCGCATCTGCTGAGGCGGAAGTCGGGGCTGGTCGTGGCGTTCGGCGCCTGCGCCTGCTTCGGCGGCGTGCCCGGGCTCGCGAACTTCTTCGACCGGAAGCAGCTGATGGACCTCGTCTTCCACGAGCTTCCCACGAACGACAATCCGAAGAAGACCGAGCCGCAGCTCGAGACGAAGATGCCCGAGGGCGAGCTGGAACTGCCGTCGCTCTACGACACGGTCTACTCGCTCGACCAGGTCATCGACGTCGACTACTACCTTCCGGGATGCTCGCCTCCGCCGAAGCTCATCATGGAGGCTATCGAGGCGATCCTCTCGGGCAACCTGCCTCCGAAGGGCTCGACGCTGACGACGCCGAAGTCGCTCTGTGACGAGTGCGCTCGGAACGAAACGAAGCCCGACAAGATCAAGATCAGCGAGCTCAGGCGTCCGCACCTGACGGAGATGGACCCTGAGAAGTGCTTCCTCGCCGAGGGTGTCATCTGTATGGGCCCCGCGACACGCGGCGGCTGCGGGGAGCGCTGTATCAACGCGAACATGCCGTGCCGCGGCTGCTTCGGTCCGACCGAGGAGGTCCGTGACCAGGGAGCGAAGTTCCTCTCCGCGCTCGGTTCGCTCATAGACACGAAGGACCCGGAGGAGATGGACCGGATCACGGAGACCCTTCCGGACCCGGCAGGCCTCTTCTACATGTACAGCCTGCCCATCTCGCTCCTGAGACGGAAGCAGAAGACGAGCTAGTGACGACCATCTGACGCACGCACACGCGACGGAGATACGCGCCGGCGACACGGACGCAACGCACCAGGCGCACCGAGCACGCGCGCACACCGGATGCGCGATGGAGGACACATGGGCAGGCGAGTCACGATCGATCCGATCACGCGCCTCGAGGGGCACGGCAAGATCGAGATCTTCCTGGACAACAAGGGCAACGTCGAGAACGCCTATTTCCAGGTGCCGGAGATGCGGGGGTTCGAGAAGTTCTCGGAGGGGCGGATGGTGGAGGAGATGCCGCGGATCACGCCGAAGATCTGCGGGGTCTGTCCGACGGCCCATCACATGGCCGCGGCGAAGGCGCTTGACGACCTCTACAAGGTCGAGGTGCCCCGGACCGGCCGGCTCATCCGTGAGCTGATCTACAACGCGTTCACCTTCGAGGATCACGCGATCCACTTCTACTTCCTCGGTGGCCCCGACTTCGTCGTCGGCCCCGACGCGCCGAAGGCCGAGCGGAACATCCTCGGCGTTATCGGCAAGGTCGGTCTTGAGATCGGCGGTCAGGTCATCGACATTCGCCATCGCGTCCGCGACATCATCACGACACTCGGCGGCCGCGTCATCCATCCCGTCAGCTGTCTGCCGGGCGGCGTCTCGCGCGGCCTGACCGAGGAGAACCGCGAGGAGTTCACGAAGACGGCGAAGGACGCCGTCGAGTTCGCGAAGTTCTCGCTCAAGCTCTTCGAGGACGTCGTGCTCGGCAACAAGACGTACGTCGATTTGATCGTCGGCGACGTCTACCAGCATCAGACCTACTACATGGGGCTTGTGACGGACGACAACGAGGTGGACTTCTACGACGGCTGGATCCGCGTCGTCACGCCGGACGGCAAGGAGTTCGCGAAGTTCAAGGTCCAGGACTGGCTCAAGCACATCTCCGAGCACACCGAGCCCTGGAGCTATGTGAAGTTCCCGTTCCTCAAGAAGGTCGGCTGGAAGGGATTCGTCGACGGTCCGGACAGCGGCGTCTACCGCGTCGCTCCGCTGGCGCGCCTCAACGCGTCCGAGAAGATGCGCACGCCGAACTCGCAGGCGGCTCGTGAGCAGCTGTTCGAGACGCTCGGCTTCCCCTCGCACCACACGCTCGGATACCACTGGGCCCGTCTCGTCGAGATCATGCAGGCGGCCGAGCGCATGGTCGAGATCATGGAAGACCCGGACATCATGGGCGACAACATCCGCGCGATCCCGACCGAGACTCCGACGCGCGGCGTCGGTGTGGTCGAGGCTCCCCGCGGGACGCTGATCCACGACTACTCGACGGACGAACGTGGCGTCGTCACGCAGGCGAACCTGCTCGTCGCGACCGTCGCGAACGCCGCGCCGATCTGCATGTCGGTCGAGCGCGCTGCCCGCGGCCTGATCAAGGGCGGGAAGGTCGACGACGGTCTCCTGAACATGGTCGAGATGGCCTTCCGCGCGTACGACCCGTGCTTCGGGTGCGCCACGCACTCGCTGCCGGGCCAGATGCCGCTCGAGGTCGTGGTGAGGGACGCCGACGGTGACGTCGTCAAGCGGATGTCCCAGTTCATCAAGGACTGAGGAGAACGCCGCGAGGACCGAGACGACACTGGATGAATCAACACCCCGGCGTCACGTACGTGACGCCGGGGTGTTTTCCGTGGAGGCCGGATGAAGACGCTGTTCCTCGGGCTGGGGAGTTCGGTGCTCACCGATGACACGATCGGGCTGTTCGTCGTGCGGCGCGTGGCCGAGCTTGTGAAGGACGTCGACGACGTCTACACGATGGAGAACGAGGAGGGAGGCTTCTCGCTTCTCGATGAGTCGCTCGGATACGACCGGATGGTCGTGATCGACTCGATCATCCTCGGGAACGAGCCGGGAACCGTCACGAAGTTCGGTCTGAAGGAGCTCGAGCGGTCGATCCACTCGTGCACGCCGCACGGAGCGAACCTCGCGACCGTTCTCGAACTCGGCAGGGTGCAGGGCATGGCCGTGCCGGACGAGGTCATCATCTACGCGATCGACGTCGTCGACGTCCTCTCGTTCGGGGAGGAGCCGACGCCGGTCCTCATGGAGAAGGTCGATGGGATCGCCGAGCGGATCGTGCGGGAGGTACTCGGTGACGCGGTGCGCGGCGACAAGGCTGCGGAGGGGAAGTGAACAACGCGCTCTACAGACTCCCGCTCTACTATGACATCGCGTTCGGCTGGGACCTCGAACCGGAGCTCGACGTCCTCGAGCGCATCTTCGAGGCGCGAGTGCCCGGACGCGTCGAGCACATCCTCGAGCCGGCGTGCGGCACGGGCCGGTTCCTCGTGGCTCTGCCGCGCCGGGGCTACCGCGTGACCGGGTACGACAGCTGTCCGGAGATGGTGGCGTATGCGCGGAGGCGCGTGGATGTAGCGTCGGTGGAAGGGGTCACGGTGCGCGAGGCCGACATGGTCTACGCCACGGTCGAGCCCGACGGGTACGACGCGGCCTTGAACTCCATCAACAGCCTGGGCTATCTTCTGACGGACCGCGAGATCGTCTCGCACTTCCGGAGGACGGGCCGCTCGCTCCGCCCCGGCGGCATCTACATCGCGCACCTGTCGTGCGCGCACGCCGGCGAGCTGTCGGCGGGAGACACGTGGGAGTTCTCGCGGGACGGCGTCCGGGTCGAGACGACCTGGAGCGTCTTCCGCGAGGAACCAGCATCGAAGCGGAGCTTCCAGACGTGCGAGATGCGCGTGGACGACCACGGCCACGAGGTACGTTTCTGGGAGTCGCACGTCCTGAGGCTCTGGACGAAGCAGGACATCGTGGAGCTTGCCGGGCGGTCTGGATTGCTCGCGCTCGACGCGATCTACACCGAGCGATTCGAGGAGGTCCCGTTGGACTCCGAGATCACGGGGGAGATGGGCAACCTCTACTTCATACTCAGATCAGTACGCTGAGCGGGCCGGCTGAGGCCCGCGGCATCAGCAGCGAAGGAGACGCACACCATGAAGCGGGACATCGACAGATTGATGGAGGAGCGCGGCATCGACGTCGCGATCATCGAGGGCGAGATCAAGGGCAACGCCACCATGTTCTACATGGTCAACGGCGCGAAGCTCTCCCACGCGACGGTGATCAAGAAGCGGGGCGAGGAGCCGGTGCTCATCTGCGGGACGATGGAGCGCGAGGAGGCCGAGGCGAGTGGCCTCAAGACCGTCGACAGCTCGAAGTACAACTACATGAAGCTTCTCAAGGAAGCCAACGGCGATCGGCTCAAGGCGCAGGTCGCGTACTACCAGACGATGCTTGAGGAGTTCGACGTCAAGGGGCGCGTCGCCTTCTACGGCAAGGTCAACGTCAGCGCCTGGTGGGTCTTCCTCAAGGCGCTCGAGGAAGCCATGCCGGAGGTCGAGATCGTCGGCGAGTTCTCGGAGAACCTCTTCATCAAGGCCCGCGCGACCAAGGAGCCCTACGAGATTGACCGCATCCGCGAGATGGGCCGGCTCACGTGCGAGGTCGTCCAGCATGTCATCGACTTCATCACGTCGCACAAGGTCGAGGGTGAGACCTTCGTGAAGGCGGACGGCACGCCGCTCGTTCTCGGTGACTGCAAGAAGGAGATCCGGATGGCGCTCTCCGCGCGCAACATCATCGAGGAGGTCGGGACCATCTTCGCGCTCGGACGCGACGCCGGCATCCCGCACAGCCGCGGGAAGGAGTCCGACGCGATGATGACCGGGAAGACCCTTGTCTTCGACATCTTCCCGCAGGAGGAGGGCGGTGGGTACTTCTTCGACATGACCCGCACGTTCGTCTTCGGCGAGGCCTCGCAGGAGATCCTCGACGCCTACGCGCAGCTGTCGGAGATTCATGACAAGGTCACCGCGTCGCTCACGAAGGGCGAGAAGGCCGGCGTCTACCAGACGATGGTCTGCGACTTCATGGAGGCGAACGGTCACGAGACGCCGCGCACCAATCCGCAGGTCACCGACGGGTACACGCACAGTCTCGGTCACGGCATCGGACTCAACGTCCACGAGAGCCCGCGGCTGTGGGACGGGCCTGGCAACACCGATACGCTCGATCCGGGCCACGTGTTCACGGTCGAGCCCGGCATCTACTACCCGAGCAAGGGGTGGGGGATGCGGATCGAGGATGTCTACTACGTGCACGAGGACGGCACGATGGAGAACCTGACCAACTTCCCGCGCGACCTGGTCGTGAAGCTCTAGTGTGAGTTTCCGGCGCAGGACTCCAGCGCGAACCGGACGGAGGCACTGTGTCGACAGTTGTGAGAACCGTTGAACCGCGGGGCGAGGGCGTTCCGGGCTGCACCATCATCGAGTCGATCGAACGGATCACCGAGTCGTACGCCGACTATCTGACCGACGAGTCCGGGTTCGGGCCCCCGGAAGTGGACTGTCTCGTGTTCGCGCGGAGCGAGCGCCAGGTCGCCGACGTGCTCGCAGACGCGAGCGCGCGGCGCGTTCCCGTCACCGTGTCCGCCGGCCGCACCGGCATCGTGGGCGGCGCGGTCCCGAGCGGGGGGACGCTCCTCTCGCTGGCGGAGATGAACAAGGTGCTCGGGGTGCGGCGTCTTCCCGATGGACGGTTCGCCATCCGCGTGGAACCCGCCGTCACCGTGGCCGATCTCGAAGCGAAGCTCGCGTCCGGAGATCTCGGATTGGACCCCGCGTCGCTTCCGTCCGACGAGGCGGCGGCGCTTGAGGCGATGCTCTCCGACGAGCGCGGGTACTTCTATCCGCCCGACCCGACCGAGACGAGCGCGCATCTCGGGGCCACGGTCGCAACGAACGCGTCCGGCGCCCGCAGCTACTACTACGGCGCGACGCGCAGGCACGTCCATGCACTCCGCGCTGTGCTCCCGTGCGGCGAGGTCATCGCTGCCGAACGCGGCATCTACACGGCGGGCGACGGCCGGTTCCAGGTCAAGCTCGCCGGTGGGGACACGCTCGACGTCACGGTGCCCGGTTACACCATGCCCGAGACCAAGAACGCGGCCGGATACTACGTCCACGACGGCGTCGACCTCGTCGACCTGTTCATCGGGTCGGAGGGCACGCTCGGTGTCGTCACCGAGGTCGAGCTCCTGCTCTCGCGGCGCCCGGAAGGGATCCTCTCCGCGCTCGCGTTCTTCCCGGACGACGACGCGGCGATCGCCTTCGTCCGCCACGCGCGCGGTGACGTCGCAGACGCTCCGGTTCCCGACAGCGTCACGCCGCTCGCGCTCGAGTTCTTCGATTCGAAGAGCTTCGAGTTCCTGCGAGAGCGGAAGGCGGAGCAGGGCGCATCGTCCGAGATCCCGGAGCTTCCCGCGGACGCCGCGGCCGGCGTGCTGTTCGAGCAGGAGTTCGAGGACGAGGATGCCCTGATGGCGAGCTACGAGGGGTGGGAGGAACTGCTCTCCGCGCACGGCTCGTCGATGGAGAACACCTGGGGCGGGATGGAGGAGGCTGACCTGGTGCGTCTGAAGACGCTTCGGCACAGCATCGCCGAGGAGGTCAACGGGACCATCGCGCGAGCGCGCGCGAAGCACCCGGAGATCCACAAGATCGGGACCGACATCGCCGTTCCCCACGGTCGTTTCGACGAAATGGTCTCGACCTATCGCGAGAAGCTGGCAGGCACCGGGCTCCGATACGTCATGTTCGGACACATCGGTGACAGCCATGTTCATCTCAACATTATGCCACGCGACCTTGATGAGCTGGTTCTGGCCGAACAGCTCGCGCTCGACTTCGCCCGCCACGCCGTCGCGATGGGCGGCACCGTTTCCGCCGAGCACGGCATCGGAAGGCTCAAGCACGCGTTTCTCGAGGTGCTCTACGGCGCCGATGGTGTCGCCGGGATGGCTGCGCTCAAGGCCGCATTCGATCCGGACGGCGTGCTGAACCGGGATGTGATGTTCCCGTCACATCTTCTGGAGTAGCGGGGCCGCGTGGAGTAGCATGGCCCCGAGCTGTTGCGCCTCGTATCCCACGGGGGCGCCGTCACGACACCCGCGCACGCGAGGCCCGATGATCGAGATCCGCGAGTACGCCGATATCGACGAAGCCGAACTCGGACAGGCCTGGTCCGAGCTCGAACACGCCGGCGCGTGTCCGCACGTGTTCCTCGCCGAGGCCTGGGTCAAGCCGTGGGCGCGCCGGTTCGCGAGCGACATGCGCCCGCACATCCTTGTCGGCTTTGATGGTGCCCGCGCGGTGGGTATCGCTCCGTTCTTCCGGACATCGACAGGCAGACTCGAGCTCCCGGTGAACTTCGTCTCGCAGCGCGGAGGGTTCATCGTTCGCACGGATCCGGACGACACCCCGTCTCAGACCTTCAGCGAACACATCCTCCGCTACCTCGCCTCACGCCGGGAGCGCGTGCTGCTCCGCAGTCTCGCCGATGGCGACGTGGCGGCGATGCGCGGCGCGATCCGTGCGGCCGGCTTTCTGCAGAACGGCCTTCCGGGAAGGGTCTCGCCGTACATCGACACGTCGGCTTCGTGGGACGACTATCTGTCGTCCAAACCCCGCAAGGTCACGCACGAGTGGGAGCGCAAGATACGCAAGATCGGACGCGCAGGCACCAGCGAGGTCAAGCGACTGATGCCGGGGAGCGACCCGCACCCGCTCGTTGACGCGATGGTCGAGATCGAGGAGAGGAGCTGGAAGGAGGAGTCCGGCACCTCCATCACACAACGCGGCGTGACGGACTTCTACCACGAACTCGCGTCCAGCTTCGCGTCCTGCCCCGCAGACGGCTGCGAACTGCTTCCGTTCTGGTTGGAACTTGACGGTCGACGCATCGGGTTCCTTCTCGGCATCGCATATCGCGGCACCTACTTCGCGCTCAAGACCTCCTTCGACGAGGAGTTCCGCAAGCTCGCTCCAGGCGTGGCGCTGTTCCATCACGCGATCCGCTACGCGTTCGAGAGCGACTGCGACCGCTTCGACTTCGTCGGACAGCGCGCCCGCTGGAAAGACGAGTGGGCGACGGGACACACCGTTCACGAGACGCTTCGCTGCTATCCGAAGAACGTCGCAGGCGCCTCGCGGTATTTCGTGGACACACACCTGAAGCGCGTCGGGAAGCGCGTCGTGGGAGAGGGGACACACTGATGGCGGGCCAGCGGTCCGGCGGGAACCCGTCCGGCAACGGAGCGATCGAGCCGCGACGGCGGGAGACCGGTGACGAATACGGGAGCTACCTCTCGAAGGCGACGAAGGAGGCGGGGTTCACCTTCTTCGGTCGCATCTTCGCGCTGTTCTTCGGGTTCGTGGCCTCGGCCGTCATCGCGAGACTCCTTGGCCCGGACGTGCTCGGGGTCTACGTGCTTGCGTGGACGGTTGTGATGGCGACCGCCATTCTCACCACATTCGGCTTCGAGGGCGCCTTCACGAAGTACATCGCGATGTACGCCTCGCAGGGCAAGCCGGACGCCGCGCGAGCCGTCTATCGGCACGGCATGCGTATCGGCGCGTGGGCGTCGGTGCTGGGCACGGCCGCGATCATCCTGCTTCGTCGTCCCATCGCCGTGTACGTCTTCAAGGAGCCCCGGCTCGAGCAGGCGCTGTTGCTTATCGCCATCGCGACGCTCCCGCACACGCTCAACAGGCTTCAGGCGGCAGCGCTCCGGGGTCTCAAGAACCTCAAGCAGAGCATCATCGGGAAGGAACTGGCGTTCCGGATCCCGCGGCTGATCGCTTTCCTCGTTCTCTACGCGCTGGGGCTGAGACTCCTCGGGGTCGTCCTCGCGAGCATCGTCGCGAGCATCGTCGCCCTGGGCGTGACGCAGCGCTATCTCTCGCGTACAGGTCCCTTCCTTGTCAAAGGGGGAGCAGAGGCGGCAATGGACCGGCGGGAGGTCACGAGGTACTCGGCCCAGATGCTTGCTGAGACGGGCACCGCCTTCGCCATGCTGGAGGGTAGTCGACTCGTCCTTGGCTTCTTCATGGCCTCCGAACACGTCGGCGTCTACAACGTCGTCGTTCTCCTCGCCGGACTCGCGACGCTGTTCACGTTCTCATTCAATCAGATTTTCTCGCCGATCATCGCGGACGTCTACCACCGCGAGCGCGCCGACCTGATGCACTCGCTTCTGACCGCGATCACGCGGTGGATCATCCTGCTGACGCTGCCCGCGTACGCATGGCTTCTGCTGTCGGGCGAGGCCGTTCTCGGTGTGTTCGGAAGCGAGTTCATCCGCGGGTACCAGGCCCTCGCGATTCTGGCGACTGCGCAGTTCGTCGATTGCACCGCCGGGTCGATCGCGAGCTGTCTGGCGATGACGAAGTACCAGCGCTTCAACGTGTACAACACCATTGTGATGGCGGTGACAAGCCTCGGGTTCAACATCTGGCTCGTCCCTCGGATGGGAATGACAGGCGCGGCGCTCGCGACGGCGATGTCGATCACCCTTGTCAATATCGCCCGTCTCATCGAGGGACGGGTTCTGCTTGGTGTCACACCCTATGACCGCTCAACGCTCAAGGTCGTCGCGGTCGGGGTCATGCTGATCGGGGGCGCGTTCGCTCTTCGGCGCGCGTTCACGCTGCCTACGGAGTGGTACTGGGCCGGTCTCTTCCTCGCGCTCATGTACGCGGCGGCTTTCGTCCTGACGGCCCTGATGGGTGTACGAGAAGAGGACCGCCACGTGCTCCGGACGGTCCTCGGGAAGTTCTCTCGTCTTCGAGGCTCCGAGTAGCTCGCCTGCGCGCGGCCCGGCGTGCCCCCGCTGGTTCCGCCCGCCTCCGGTCGTCCACCTAGCTCTCGTCGAAGTAGTCGATCCGGTGGAGCGGCATCACGACGCTTGACGAGACGTTCGTCAGGTGGAGCGAGATGCGCTTGAGATAGCGCGCGGTGAGCGCGGCGAGCACGGCCTCGCGGCAGGGGAGGCTGTCCTCGAGCAAGTCGTCGATGACGGCGTCGCAGCGCTTGGCCAGCACCTGTCCGTCGACGAGACCGCGCTGCGCGATCTCCTTGTCCGACGTCGTGAACGCCTGGATCGTCGGCTCGAACAGGTTCTCGACGTCGGCGAGGAGCGCCTTGAGCTTCTCTCCGTACGGTCCCTCAGGAAGCGCCCCGTTCTGCGCCTCGGCCACCTCGAGCAGATTCTTCGTGATGTCGCCGACCCTCTCCGCGTCCTTGATGATGCTCATGAGCACCAGGCTGATGGGCACGTCGCTGCCGGGGGACATGATCAGATGCTCGACCAGCTGCTTGCGGATCTTCCGCTGCAGATGGTTGATACCGTGGTCGATCTCGTAGACGCGGTCGTGTGTCGCCTGCGAGAGCGGCTCCTCGCCGGTGAGCGCGGACGCTATGAGATGGAACATCTCCGCGCCCGACTCGAGCATCTGCTCCATCTCGCCGCACATCTGTGTGAGCAGCGGCTTCTTCTTGAGCGCCTCAATGAGTTCTCTGAACATGCGTGTCTCCTACCTCAGAAGTCTCCCAACGAGTATAAGCAAACCCGGGACCGCGTAGAAGAGGCCGATGACGAACAGGGCGACGATCTTCTTCGAGCGCACGGCGGCTTCCGCGAGCCGCTCCGCGAGCATGATGGGGACCCGGCGAAGGGGTCGGTAGGGGTAGATGATGAGGATGCCCGCGATGTTGAACAGCAGATGGACCAGCGCGATCGTCAGCCCTCTCGTATCGCCGGCGAGGGACGCCATGAGAGCCGTGACGGTCGTTCCGATGTTCGCGCCGAGGGCGATGGGGAAGACCTTTTCGAGTTTCACGACACCGGCACCCGCAAGCGGGACGAGAAGCGAGGTGGTCACCGAGCTGCTCTGAATGACCGCCGTGATCCCGGCGCCGAGCGCAATGCCGGGGAGCCCGCTTCGCCCGATGACCCGATCGATCATGACCTCCGCGCGGCTCAGGGCGAGCGCCTTGGTCTGCTTCACGAGGAGCCAGAGCGCGACGATCATGAGACCGAACGCGAAGACCGCCACGACGAAGGCCGCGCGGTCGCCCGCGACGTGGACGGCCGCATCCTTCACAACGTGAACTGCCGGCCCGACGACCTGCTTGATCGGGCTGGCGAACGTGACGCCTTCACTACCGGTCAGAAGCCTGGACAGCGCCGTCGCGGACTTCGCGAGGAACCCCGTTGCCATCTCGAGCGGGAACAGGATGAACACTGTCATGAGATTGAAGAAGTCGTGCACGCTCGCAGCGGCGAACGCCCGCTTGAACTCGGCGGGGCGAGCGACATGGCCGAGCGACACGATGGCGCACGTGACGGTCGTGCCGATGTTGGCCCCCATGATGATAGGGACCGCGTTCTCGATCGAGAGCATCCCCATCGCGACGAAGCCGACGACGGTCGACGTCGTCGTGGAGGAACTCTGCACGATACTCGTCGCGAGGATGCCGATGAAGAGTCCGACGAACGGGTTGGTCGTTGTCGCGATGAGGCGTTCGGAGAATCCGCTTCCGAACATCTTGAAGCCGGTTCCGAGGAGCTTGACGCTGACGAGGAAGACGTAGAGCGTCGCGATCAGCAGGAGGATGCGGAGCGTCTTCTCGAGCAACGGGGGAAGGCCCGATTGGCCCTGAGGGTCGGGGCAGACCAGGCACGCGTCGGTGACGTCTGTGGGCTGACTGCGGCTGACGTCGTCGATCGTTCTCGCTCCGGTCGGGGGAGGCCCGCTGCGCCGCGGCTCTCCACCGGTGGCTGTCACTGCCTGGAGACTGTCTGGGGAAATCGAGCCGGATTCTAACACAGCGCCCTGCCGTGTCAAGATTTCATGAGATTCGCGTTAGCGCGACCTGGCAGCGGCACCGCGATTGAGCCGCGGTCACCCCGCCGGTGCCGCTGGGGGTGTCTGTTTCCTGAAGCCGCACTCGGAACGTTTTGACTCCCTCTTCCGGCAGGGGTAGAATCGTCCTTCGTGTGTTCCTCACAGGTGCTTCACCGAAGTTTGTCAGGAGGAGAGATGGACCACAAGGAGCTCACGGGTCACTTCCTCGAGCTCATCAGGCGGGCCTCAACAGTCGTGCCGCCCGATGTCGAGAAGGCGATCCGGCAGGGTATCGAGAACGAGGGCGAGGGCACGACGGCAGCATCGACGCTCGCGCTTCTGCTCGAGAACTGCGACAAGGCAAGCGATGCTTCCACGCCGATCTGTCAGGACACCGGTGCCCTCTACTTCTTCGTTGATTACGGGCCCGACTACCGACAGAAGCAGCTTCGCGCGGCGATCGAGGAGGCCACGGCCGAGGCGACCGCCAACTACTACCTCAGGCCGAACGCCGTCGACTCCGTGACCGGGAAGAACTCCGGGAACAACCTCGGTCTCGGTACGCCGATCATCCACTTCCACGAGCGTGACGAAGACGGGCTCCGCGTGCGCCTGATGCTCAAGGGCGGCGGGTCGGAGAACGTCAGCCTCCAGTACAAGCTCCCGGACGGCCGTCTCAAGGCCGGCCGTGATATGGACGGTGTGAGGAAGTGCGTCATCGACGCGATCTTCCAGGCGCAGGGAAAGGGATGTTCGCCGGGCGTCGTCGGCGTCGGTATCGGCGGCAACCGCGACACCTCGTACTCGGGCGCGAAGGAGCAGCTCCTCCGCGATCTCGGCGATACGAACCCCGATCCGGAACTCGCGAAGTTCGAGGAGCAGGTCCTCGCCGAGGCGAACTCGCTCGGCATCGGTCCGATGGGTCTCGGCGGCAAGACGACGGTACTCGGCGTCAAGGCCGGCGCGATGCATCGTCTGCCGGCGTGCTTCTTCGTCTCGACCGCCTACGTCTGCTGGGCGTACCGCAAGGCGTTCATGACGGTGAAGGGAAGCGAGGTGTCCTATGATTAAGCTCACGCTCCCGACGACTCCGGAGGAGATCCGGAAGCTCAAGGCCGGGGACGAGGTCTCGATCACCGGCGTGATGGTCACCGCGCGCGACGCCGCGCACAAGTACCTGGTGGAGACCGAGGGCGAGGACGTCCGCGATCTTCTCAAGGGCAGCATGATCTACCACTGCGGTCCGGTCGTCCGGAAGGGCGACGACGGGAAGTACACGTTCGTGGCGGCCGGCCCGACGACGAGCATCCGCGAGGAGCCGTACGAGGCGACCGTCATCGACAAGTACGAGGTCCGCGGCGTGATCGGCAAGGGCGGGATGGGTGGCGACACCCTCGCGGCCTGCGGCGAGCACGGCAGCGTGTACCTCTCCGCGATCGGCGGCATCGCGACGACGCTCGCGCAGTCGGTCAAGGAGGTCCTGGACGTCAAGAAGCTCGAGGAGTTCGGCGTACCGGAGGCCTTCTGGGTCATCCGGGTCGAGAACTTCCCGGCGGTCGTGACGATGGACTCACACGGCGTGTCGCTCCATGACCAGATCGAGAAGGAGTCGCGCGGCGTCTATGAGAAGCTCGTGAAGTAGGATTCCCGCGGGTCTCTGCGCAGACCGCAGCACATGTCCCGGTTGCGAGAACTGGCGAATCGGGACGACTCTGATCCATCCGGGCCCCCGCATCGGCCTCTCCCAGGCCCTGCGGGGGTCCGTTGTGCCCTCCCCAGCGCTTCGAGAGGCCCTAACTGACGGCATCTTGCGCGATAACATGACTATATGGTATAATCTATGTATGCACCCCGGGAGCCCTCCGCGGTCCGCCAGGGTGCAGGATTGTATGAACACGCGGAGAGCGTGGGCCCTTGCGACCCACCAGACGGCTGATGACTGCGCGAATTCGGAATACGTGGATTCGAGTAACCTGAGCCGCGTGGCGGGGTACAGCCCTGTCGCGCCCAACAAGAGAAGGGGGAGCGCATGAGAATCGCGCGCACCTTCGTCGTTCTCGCCATCCTGGCGCTGGCCGTGATGCCGGCGTCGGCCCGATGGATCGAGTTCGGCACCGCCGAGCCGCATCAGGCTCCGGAGGCGACACTGGTCTCGTCCGACTACTCCGGCGTCACACTGACGATGGAGATCCCGGGCGTCGAGGCCACCGACGTCGCCACCGAACTCGGGACGTTCACCAGACTGACGGTTCCGGGCAGCTACTACTCGATCGGGATCGGCGAGCCGATGCTCCCGGTCGTGCGCGAGTACCTCGAGCTTCCGCACGGCGCGACGCCGCATCTGACGGTGCTCCGCGCGGACTACGTCGAGATGTCGCTTGCCGACCTCGGTCTCTCGCACCCCATCATCCCGACGCAGGCTTCGGTCGAGAAGATGCCGGGCGCCCGCGAGGCCGCCGAGTTCGCCTACGACGAGGACGCATACGCGCGCGCCGGTCACACGCCGGCGGTCGCGGCCGCGCTGGGTGAGATCGCCCAGGCCCGCGCCCATCGTTTCGTCGAACTCGAGATCTTCCCCGTCCAGTACGACGCCGCGTCCGGCACCGTGCGCTACCTGACAAACATCGATCTCCGTGTCGAGTTCGAGGGGGGCGACATAGGCGCCACGATGGCGGCTATGGAGCGCTACGCGTCGCACGACTTCGACGCGTTCGCGCGCAAGAACCTCCTCAACGCCGACGTCTTCGCGACGCGCGGCGTGCCGGCGCTTCCGATCGGCTACCTCATCGTCTGCTACGACGACTTCTACGAGGAGATCCAGCCGCTCGCCGGGCTCCGTCACCGTCTTGGCTACGAGACGACGGTCGTGAAGACCTCGGAGATCCCGGGCGGCGCCACGAACACGAACATCAAGGCGTACATCCAGGACGCCTACGAGAACTGGCCGGTCCCGCCGACCTTCGTGCTCCTCGTTGGTGACTCGGGTCAGATCCCGGTCTTCACCGGCAGCTCGTCCGGTTCGGCCGCCGACGTCTACTATGGCAGCATGGGCGGTTCCGGCGACTGGGTGCCGGACATCTACATGGGCCGGTTCTCCTGCGACACCGAGGCGGAGGTCACGCTTCTCACGGACAAGACCGTGAAGTACATCCGCTTCGCGCTCTCCAGCGGGACGGACTGGGTCGACAACGCCACCTTCATGGCGTCGAGCGACAACTACACGGTGTCGGAGGGCACGCACAACTACTGCATCAGCAACTGGGTCGAGCCTGACGGCTACACCGTCAACAAGCGCTACTCGGTGACCTACAACGCCACGACGGCGCAGGTGCTCGCCGACATCAACGGCGGTATCTCGATGCTGACCTACTCGGGTCACGGTTCCGTGAACAGCTGGGCGGACGGTCCCGCGGTCAGCGCATCGCAGGTCGAGGCGCTCACCAACGTCGACATGCTTCCGATGGTCCAGTCGTACGCGTGTCTGACGGGTCAGTTCACGAGCCAGTGCTTTGGTGAGACGTGGACGCTCGCGGACAACGGCGGCGTGCTCTTCCTCGGTGCGTCCGAGTCCTCCTACTGGGACGAGGACGACATCATGGAGAAGCGCGTGTACGACGCGTGGTTCGGTGAGGACTACACGTGGGCGCGCGGCATGTTCGACGAGGGTCTCTGGGCCGTCTACGAAGCGTACTCGGGTGGCGGCAGGACCCAGTACTACTACGAGATCTACACGGTCTTCGGCGATCCGGCCCTGAACCCCTGGACAGCCGGCGCTCCGATGGACCTCGACGTGACCTACAACGGCGTGCTCCCGCTTGGCCAGAACACCTTCTCGGTCGACGTCGGCACGGTGACGGGTCGCGACCCGGTCGAGGGCGCGCTGGTCTGTCTGTTCATGGACGGCGAGCTCTACGAGACCGGTCTGACGGACGCGGCGGGTCATGTCGACATCATGATCAGCACGCCGCCCACGAACGTCGGTTCGATGGACGTCTGGGTCAGCGCGCACGACTACAAGCCGCACTCCGGCAGCGTGGATGTCATCGTCCCGGTGACCTACACGATCGACCCGACGACGATCCCGATCAACACGGCGACCGACCTGACGGTGACCGTGTGGGACAGCGCCGGCGTCGAGCTTCCGGATGTCGAGATCACGATCGACGGGTGGGGTATCGCTCCGGTCGTCGATGTGACCGACGTTAACGGCGAGGCGCACTTCAACGTGACCGCCCCGTACGGTGAGGACCTGACGATCGTCGGCAGCGAGCTCAGCCAGAGCTACAACTGCTTCGAGGACGTCATCCCGGTCACGGGCGGCTCCACGTTCGCGTCAGCCGACATCGCGGCCTCGGTCGCGTCGATCGGCCTCTACGGTTCGCTCGCTCCGTACTACGAGGGCGCGATCACGGGTATGAGCTCTGAGAGCGGATTCGATCTCTTCGCGGTCGGTTCCAGCCTCGACCTCTCCGGGAACTCCGGCGGGGCGACGACGCTCGAACTGCTCGGCACGCCGACGGAGACGGGAACCGTGAACTGCGCGCTCGCCAAGAGTGGCTTTGACATCTACCTCGAGGACATCGAGGTCATCACCGTCTACGGTCAGCTGGCCGGTGAGGTCTACGAGGCTCCCGAGCGTGCTCCGATCGAGGGCGCGGTCATCAAGGGCTACGCCGCCGGTAGCGATACGACGGGCGCCACCCCGGTCTTCCAGACCGTCTCGGGCGTTGGCGGCGCGTACACGATCGAG